>Ga0209489_108950_pt1 | contig 13030 bp, 7 predicted proteins | sample SiratrowhiteBW_FD_187527 | JGI IMG/M metagenome (GOLD analysis project Ga0209489, IMG submission 187527) | Root nodule microbial communities of legume samples collected from California, USA - Siratro white BW (SPAdes) (version 2) | ecosystem: Host-associated > Plants > Roots > Nodule | place: USA... | reverse complement strand
TGGAGGTGAGTGTATCCTTCAGTCTGCCAGTGTCTGATCAGGTCCTTGGGAATCTCGATGTTGACATACTGTTCCTCAGAAGTGGCAGCCAGAGAGCATTGATCCATCCTGGAAGATTGGACATATCCATAATGTCAATACTTTGTGTTTATAATTGTGTGGTGTACTTGATTAACCATTTTAAGACGGGGGATGTGAAGCCTTAAATTAGGTGACTGAATGGAAGGGAACCATGTTTTCTATGATTATTATTTGTGAGGTTAATGTTATGTTTTACACACTATTTGACCTTATTTTACTAGTTGAAAATTTTCTTACTTTTTATAATATTTTAATTAGGATCCAAATTAATTATCCACTTTGTAGTGTTTGGATAAAAAATCTTATGAAGGTAATTTATGTTTATAGAATGTTTAATGGTTTTTTTTAAAGAGTTTAAAGAAATTAAAATTTGAGAATTTCTTTTTCGTAGTATTTTGATAAGAGAATTTTAAACTTCTTCTTAAAAGTTAAGTGTCTAAACTTCTTCAATATTTTTTTTTTCGTATTTTCTCTTCTGATGTCAATGGTTTGAACAGAACTTTGACTTAAGCAACAAAAATTTTGATAAAACGCATAAATTTCTCAGTGACGTATACTAATTTTTGTCATGCTATAACCGTATTTTTATCAAAATAAGATTAATCAAAATAAGAGGTTTCGAAGAACAGTAAACAGTGTCATATACACTTCACTTCCCATGCACCTCTCATTAGCCACCCCTATATATTATAGATAATAGCACCAGCTTCTCCCTTACACACATAACGGCGGACGAAACCCAAGCCAAAACACCTCCAGAACAGCCCCACCTTCAAGCCAAAATACACCACGCTTATGCCTATTCTTCCCAATGCATCCCAAAGAAATTGCGCCTCTCCTAAACATGCAAAACCAGCCACCTCCCACCAAGTACCCATCCCATGCACAACCCTTAAGTGCTGCCATCAAAATTCTCCATCACCATTGCCTCCAACCCAAAAATCAAAACCAGCTACCACCATTGTCGCATATACCTCCCGCCAAACGCCAACCTCCTGCCATCTTGCACCTCTCCTAACATGCACCTTCCACCATGCTTTCGTGCACAACTAAATGCTTTCGTGCACAACTAACGTGTTGGGTTTCGTGCACAACTAACGTGTTGGGTTGTTTCTCTCCTTGTGAGGTCCAAATCTATTATATTTTGGTTTTTATATGACACACGGCCTATGAAGCTCGGACACGGGGCATGGTACCCGCTTTCCCGCTTCGGAAGTACCTCCGACACAGACATGTACGACACCGCGTCAGATACCTAATATTTGGCTGGATACGGTCCACTGTAGTTGGCACAGAAATAAGACTCGGTCCACTCTGTTGTACGTGCGTCTCCTACCAAAATGGCAACATTCAATCAAAATCAAAATCGCAATATTTGATCACAAACTAATATTCAACCAAAATCAAGATAGCAATATTCAATTACAAATCAAATACAAATATATGTAAATCTTCAAATCAAATATTTTTATTTCTCAAATAACTCAAATAATATTATAAAAATATTCTAAAAATGATTATAAATAATTTATTTGAGACAAATGAATCAAATAAAAAAAAGAAGAACACAATCTGTCTCACAGGAAAAGAGAATCTCTACGAGTTGTATACCGTAAAAACGTTATCTAATTTTGGCTCTTGGATACCAAAGGAAGAAAAAGTGTGGTCTCTGATACCGTAAAAAGAGAGAAGGGTGGTCGTAAGAAAGTGCTATAGCTCTCTGATAAGAAGAGGGACCATGGTCGTAAGGAAGACGAAAAGGTGTTGTGAGAAAGACGGAAAGGTTTTGTGAGAAAGGTGTTGTGAGGAAGAAGATTCTCGAGCATAGGTAAAGTTATTTTTTTTAAATTAACTTATTTAATTTTAAATAAAAAATAGCTTATTAATATTTATTATTCATTGATTTTAATTTGTGAATTTATAGGATAAAGTTCTTCTGAAAGAAAAAAGGTAAAACTACCTTTTTCGAATATATATCTTCGTGTTCTATAATTATTTGTAAAGCTACCTTTTTTAATTCTTATATATATTTATTTGTGATTTTTTGTGTTATATATATTTATTTGTGATTCTTTATGTTATATAATTATTAATTATTTAATAAAATTTTAATCGTGGTATATTTAAATACGTTATTTAATTTATGTTTTTAAATTTTATATTTATTTTTTATAAATTTATAAATTTTTTATATTTATTTTTTATAAGAAATTAAGATAAATAATCAACTTATCAAAGAAGATGAAACAAAACCATTGTGCAGATATGTTTCAAAACTGAAAAAACTTTCTGATGGGGAGAATAGTATAATCAAATGCAGTTTATGTGATTTTTCATTCAATGGATCTTACACTAGAGTAAGAGCTCATTTATTACAACTTAAGGAAGAAGGAGTTAAAAGTTGTCTAAAGGTAAGTTCGTCAAAACTTGTTAAGTTAAAAAAATTAAACAATGAAGCAACATTGAAAATAGAAATTTCAAAGAAAAAAAATGTCCCTCTACCACCTGTATCTGATGAAGAAATCAAACAAATAAGGATATAAGGAGATTAAAAAGTCCTTTGGAGTCTTCTTTCAATATTCAAGCCAGATATACTTTTGATTATGAAATTGTGAGGATGTTTTACTCTTTAGGTTTATCATTTAATTTAGCAAGAAATCCTATTATAGGAGTGCCTTTTCTTATGCAACTAATACTTCTAATCTTAGTGGGTATGTGCCACTAACATATAATAAATTGAGAGGTCATTTACTTGCAAAAGAGAGAATTCATGTAGAAAACCTTGTGGAACCTATAAGAAACTCATGAAAAAATAAAAGGGTGAAAATTGTTAGTGATGGGTGGAGTGATCCCCAAAGAAGACCACTTATAAATTTTATGGCTGTCACTGATAGTGGACCAATGTTTTTAAAGTCAATAAATGCATCTGGTGAGATAAAAGACAGATTTTATTACTAGACACATGAGAGGTGTAGTTATGGAAGTTGGGCCAAATAATGTGGTACAAATTATAATTGATAATGCAGTTGTATGCAAGGCTACAGGTATGCTTACAGAATTAGAATTTCCTTCAATTTATTGGACTCTTTGTGTAGTGCACACCTTGAATCTTGCATTGAAAAATATTTGTGCAGCAAAAAATACGGAAAAGAACAGTGTTGCTTATGATCAATGTTTTTGGATCTCACAAATTGCAGATGATGCTACATTTATTAAAAATTTTATTGTTGGGCATTCTATGAGAATATCAATGTTCAATAGGTTCAACTGTTAAAGTTGTTTTCTGTTGCTCCAACAAGATTTGCGTCAACTATAGTCATGCTAAAAAGGTTTAAAAGTTTGAAAAAAGGACTTCAAGAGATGGTTATTAGTGATGAATGATCCTCTTACAAAGAAGATGATGTGGCTAAGGCACAATCAGTGAAAGAAATTTTATTGGATGATAATTGGTGGATGAAGGTTAATTACATACTTGCTTTTACTGTCCCTATTTATGATGTTCTTAGAAAAACAGATACAGATATGACTACTCTTCACTTAGTATAGGAAATGTGGGATTCAATGATCGAAAAGGTGAGAAAGGTCATATTTGAATATGAAAAAAAGACAGAAGTTGAACATTCATCATTTTTCGAGGTAGTAAACTCAATATTAATTGATCGTTGGACCAAGAGTAGCACACCTCTTCATTGTCTTGGTCATTCTTTAAATCCAAGGTATTGTTAAATTATTTTATGATTATTTTTGTTGTGTTTATCTTATTTATAACATTATAAATTTATAATATTATGTTTATTTATTTTTATATTTATAATGTTGTAGATATTATAGTCGTGAATGATTAAGTGAAGATTCACAAAAACTTGCTCCACATCAGGATGACGAGGTTACTCATGAGAGGAAGAAATGTTTTATGAGGTACTTTAATAATCCAAATGTAAGGAGAGAAGTCAATATAGAATTTGCAAGAAAGTGAAGAATTTCACGATGTTGACTCTTTAAGAGATAGAGGTAAAATGGATGCAAAAAAAATGGTGAACTGTTTATGGAGCTCGTGCACCAATACTTCATAAAATAGCTCTTAAGCTACTTGGACAACCATGTTCTTCTTCTTGTTGTGAAAGGAATTGGAGTATCTACTCTTTTATACATTCTTTGAAAAGGAATAAGATGACACTTAAAAGGACAGAAGATCTAGTTTATGTCCATAGTAATTTTCGTCTTCTCTCAAGAAACTCCTCAAAATACAAAGAAGAGGAAACAAAATTGTAGGATATTGCAGAAGATGACTTTTCATTGAATGATAATGGAATTCTTGAAATTGCCAGCTTATCTCTTGATGAACCAGAATTAGAAGGTATATTTTTCAATGAAGATGAAATGTAGAAGTTATATCTTTTGTTAGACTTTTTTATAAAAGTTTCTTCTTTTTTTATTTTTTCACATTATTAACTATATAAATAAATTTTAATAAATTCATATATATATATATATATATATATATATATATATATATATATATATATATATATATATATATATATATTGTCGTGAATTTTCAATTTAGTCGTATTTATGTGTCCGTGTCATATCCGTGTCCTTGTCCATATCTGGGCTTCATAGCCTATTAATTACTTGTGAGGTTACACAACAGTTATGGATTAAGTGTGACAGTTGGGCAGGAATCACTTCAGTGAGAAGCAATGTCATTGTTAATCACTTATGCAATTTTATTATAAGAGGGATGAGCAACAAAGCTAATGGTGTATGGAAAGGGATGTGGTTGGCATTAGCAAAGAAAATTTAGAATCACAAAAATAGGATTGTCTTTAATAATGGTCAGGTCGATGAGATTGAGATATTTGCAACAGCACAATTGCATGTCTCGACCTGCTAAATTTAGTGAGTCAAGATTACAAACTTCCTTCGCAGAATGGTGCATGAACCCAGTTGATTCTTTAAGAGAGGTTAATTAGATTGTTGTGGTTCAGCATATTGGTTTGTATTTATTTATTTGTTCAGGACAATATGCTTTGGAGATGAGTGAATCGGGTAATAGCATTTTACCTCATCTATGTGCTCCGAACATAATTCTATGGATTGGTATTGAGGAGCAGGTATCCCGTGAAGGTCTCTTTATAGCTTTGTTTTGTAATTCTTATACCTTTGTTTGAAAATGTCTTTTCGACTGAGTATGTTGTGAAATTGTCAAATTTGAAATCTGTAACCAGTTGGGCCTACAATTTATATTTAGGTAATGTGCGTTGAGTCTATAAAGGATTTTGTTTAGTATTGATGTATAAGGGTTGGAACACCTCTGAAGTGTCCCCTTTAATTCAATTTATTTCTTGTTGTTCAAAAAAAAAAATAGAGACAAGAGATTGTCACTTCCTCATTTGATATAATCATGTTGTAACTCAATAAAATTTTCTACAATTTGAGGGACATAGAAGTCAATCATTAGTATATACTTTTACTTAAATAAACTATGAATAAAAAAATAAAAAAGTATTAATTGATTTGATAAAAGATCAAAGTACCCGAGTTATTTTTCAAAAATATGAATGATCCTATCTAGTTCTTTCTTTTTTTCTACGCCATAAAAAGTAAACAAAAAAAAAAGAGTACAATAGACTCTTATGAACATGCTCTTATGAACATCTTGGCTAAGATACATCTCCCTCCTTCTTGTGTAGGCTTTTATTTGATGATTGTGGTTTAAGTCCTCTACCAGCACTATAATATCACCATTCTAACATATATGAAAATTTTAATGTCAAATATTTAATTTATAATATAATACTATTTATAGATATAAAATTTTAAAACTGTCAATTTTTTTATTTAGAATATGCTACTTACAATAATTATTATTTTAACTATATATATATATTTTGTTTTTTTTTTGAGGTATTTTTAATCTAAATTTATTAAACATGTTATTATTTATTTTTAGTGGGCTAATCTTTTTTGTTACCCCACATCTTTAAGTTAATTAACTTGTAATTTTTCCATATCTTTTATATTATTCTTAATTTTTTCTCTTTTTTAGTCTGACTTAAACCTTTTACATCTTAAAATAACTCAATTTCTTTTAAAATTCAGAAAAATCCATTTTGCATGGGAGGAAATAGTGTCTCTCGTGAGTCTGTGTTCACTGCTCCCTACCTCTGCCATACCCAATACTTATTTTCTGTCTTCCTCTATATTTGGATCACAGTGTGGTGAACTCTATCTTTATGTCACAGTAGCGTAACCAAACACCATGGTGCCTTTCCTGCATTGACTTTATCTTCATGCTATCGTATTGGCAGATGAAAATTTTTGGCACTCGAGACAGGACTGTCACCTTCTTTATTACAATGTGGTAAAAAAGAAAAAAAATAGGTAGCTAGAGTAGAACAAAAAGTTCTAGAACTTACAAAGAAAAGTGTTTTTTCATCGTACTCAATGACATTATTATTTGACGTGATTCTTTATGAGTGCACAACTAAAATGTAATTTTTCTCTTATGGATAGCTAAGAGAATTAAATCATTGTAATAAAAGTGGGTATGAATGTGATTAAACTCCTAATACAAAAGTGGATTGTACATCCTAATAACAAGGTAGGAAGAGATTATACAACATTCAACATGAATATTCAAGCTTGTGCATAATCCAATACGAAGAAATTTGGGGAACTTAATTGGAGGTGATTCTAATGTCCTTGGATGTCTCATAATTATAGAGATACAAAGAAACTACTACAAAAGTTTGAGACTTTTGTAACTTTTGTGACAATTGAATCTTCTAAATCAATAAGAATTTGTTGACTGGGATAGAAGTTAATTACATTCCATAATTATTAGGAGACCATTGTGTATAAGACCTAGCAATATCAGACACCAAACCAACTTTTGTATTTAAACACTCTCTTGAATATCTTGTCCAATGTTCCATTGCATCTCATTAAAATTTGTTACAAATTAGGCTCGTTACAAATGTTATACAAAGAAAAGATCAATTAATTTAAAAAGAATTATCATATCACTTTCTCAACCTTTACGATCTTTCATACATTTCATCCTAAATATTCAACCTTTGAAGAAGATTTTGAAGATTGAATCCCAGTCTTATCTTTCATCATAGTTTTTGTCTCACCCACTTGTAATTATCAATATTTTATCAATTTTATTTTAGTTAAATAACAAATCTTTAGATGATGGTTATCCAAATTTCCAATCGAGACCATGCCAATTTTATAATTGGAAAAACTAATCTCTCTAGTTTCAACTATGAGCAAAGATTTCTTTTAGAAAATATATAAGTACAAGTAAACTCTTATATATTTGTTTCAAATATAAATAAATTTGAATTTAATTTTTTTATTCAATATAATACCTTCCATTTAATTTTTATTTTTACTGACCATCTTTAATTTTTATATCATGTTCAAAAGCCTCATAGTTTAATAAAATATAATAATTTTTAAATTATAATTAAATATTGTTACTATCTTTTTAATTATTATAATTTTTTTTCTTATGTTCTGAATGATATTTATAAATTATTCTCTCTCAATTATTTTAAAGAATTAAAACTGAAATTTGGCTTGGTTTATTTTATAATTAAGAATGATGTCTACAAAAGGTATTTTTAATTATAAGTACTTTCTAACTTTAACAAATAATAATGAAATAAATAATATTTTAAATTTTTAAAAGTTTAACTTTATCTTGTAATAAAATATATTGAGAATATTACTTTTAATTTATATATATATATATATATATATATATATAACATATTTTATTAAAAATATGGTAATAAGAAACTAATAACAAGAGAGATTTAAAAACTCTAATTAATAAAACTATGTCTGGTGTACTAGTAACTTTGATAATATATAAATTCATTAATTTTTAATACTCGTAAATTAACTTTATATATATTTTTAATCTCAATTTATTGAACATGCTATTATTTAGTTTTAGTGGGCTAACTTTTTTTGTTATCCCACATCTTTAAGTTAATTAACTTATAATTTTTCATATCTTTTGTATTATTTTTAATTTTTTTCTTTTCTAGTCCGATTTAAACTTTTTACATCTTAGAAAAATTCAATTCCTTTTAAAATTTAAAAAAGTCCTTTTTGCATTGGAGGAAATAGTGTCTCTGCTCACCGCCTCTGCCATACCCAATACTTATTTTCTGTCTTCCTCTATCTTTGTATCACAGTATGGTAAATTCTATCTTTATATCACAGTAGCTTAACCAACGCCATGGTGCCTTTCCTGCGTATCTTCATGCTATCTTATTGGCAGATGCAAATTCTGTCACCTGAGACATGATGTGTGTCTACCCTCTTAACGTCACCTTATGAGTCTCTTTATTATCAAATTCTAATATTAAATGATAAACTTCCAAAACGGATGGGTGGAATGATATTTTTGGACAATTTACACGTCAAATAGAAAGAATAAAAACTGAAAAAGAAAATTCGGAAGATGCAGATATCATAAAGGATATGTTAAAATCAATTTTATCATTTAATTCATAAATATAAGTCTTAAAATTATTACAAAAATTAAAAAAAATATATATATGTATATCATTAAGATAAGACTATTAAATTCAATCACTAATTAGACATATCCATATATTTAATTAAGAAAATATATACAAAATTTTAATTATAAAAATATAGAAATAAATACAAAAATCTAATAAAGATTTAACATAAAGATTTTCAATTCACAAAATCAATTTACTTTCATTAATATATTAATTATAGTTTAGTGTTATTTCTAATGAATGTAAAATTCTTAACATTTTATTATAATATTAAGTTTCGTCCTTAATTTTTTATTCATGTCCTCATGAATATAGATATGGTTAATATATGACTTTTTAATTAAACATAAGATTAGATAAGTATGAACAATGTTCGAACTCATATTTTTATCTTTGATAAGTCATATTAGCTATAATTAACTAATTTAAAAATTTGATTATGTTGAGATGATTACAATGAATCACTTTCTAAGTTGAGCAAAAGAAATTGATGAAATATATTATAATCAAAATCATTTTAAGAGATAAATTGGTCTAATTCTTAATAAGTTAAATAATGGTGAAACTGTAATTCAAACTCGATAAAGGATGATGAATTCATTATCTTTGTTCGGATAATTTGCTTAACTTCAAAATGGTCTTCATATTTAGCCATATGATTATGTTTGTGGAAGTACCAAATATGGTCTAAAATCTCCTTTAGTAATATTATATAAGGAGAAAAACCTTTATAAATTGTTACATGTGTATTTTTTACTTTTTGGATGAAGAAGACATGATTTATGGAGAAAAAAATATATGAATCACAATAATAGTTATAAAATATTTAATATAAATCATGTCAATTTATTATAATCATTAGTTTAAGAAACACTCAACACTTAATGTGCCTTGAAGACATTATATTAAATCGTGCAAAAATAATACCCATTAATTTAGAAAAAAAATTATATATAAATAAAATATTGAATTCATAATAAATGAACACAAATGCATAAGAATAAACTATATTTTACAATTTCTCAATTATGTATCAACAACTTTTTGAAAGTCCTTATATAAATACAATGAATATTATCCTTTAAGGAGGAATCAAATTGGGATTTCATATTAATATATAAAACACTTAGGCAAAATTTATAATATATTATTATTATTATTATTATAATTATGATTATGGTTTTTGTGATTATAATAATAATAATAATATTCATAATATTACTAATATAATAATAACATTAATAATAATAATAATATATATGTAATAATCCGTAAATTTACGTCCGAATACGATTTATATATAATAATATATAAGTAATATTAAATTTATATACAAATTTGTATTTATATACAAAAATTATAGGTAATATTAAATTTATATTCAGATTTGTATTCATATATAAAATTAATAAGTTATTAAAAGTATTTTATAATGGTATGTAAAATCAATTACGTCCAAACGACTTTTTTTTTCTCTTAAATCTATATTTTGAATTTTTTTCCTTTTGACATGCAAAAGTAGTTGTAGGTTACTTATACATGCAAAAGTTTTTATGAAGTTTTACTGAAATTTTCATCTGTATGACTACTTAAATAGATATGCATAAAGAAAAAAGTAAATTATTTTACATTTTCAGTTATATTAAATTATCATTTTAAAAAGTACACTCATAACATGATTAATAAATAATTGATATTATTAATTAAAAAATATACACTAATTAATAAGTAAGTATGAAATTACACAATAAAAGATTATATTTCTTAATTATAAAAAATTATTAACTTCTAATATATATATATATATATATATATATATATATATATATATATATATATATAAATTATTGTAAATAATAGTGAGAGTATAAACTTAACCACAATCAATCACTCCAATAACCTAATTCTAATTGTCCATCCCTTCATTCAATATTATCTTAACTACTAAATCACTACAAATCCAATGTAATTAAATTTTAATTACCATAAAAAGTTATATATAACAATTAACACAGTATTTAAAAAGATATTTAGAGATGAAGGATTTTCCTTCCATGATAAAAAAAAAAATTTATAATGTGTAATAAATATGTTGTTAAAAAATAATATAACAAACGTGTGTAAAATAATGCTGCCTATAAATTATACATTATTTAGTTTACCTTGAATGCTTCTAAATAATCTTATTTTTCAATGGTATTTTTTTTTTGTTATACTTGTTATAATTGGTGACTTATTCTATAATTATATAAAATTAAAATAACTTTATTTAGTTGAGATGTATTTGTTTTATCTTACCACTTAATTAAATGTAATTATTAATTAATATAAATTATTACAATTTTCAAGTATAATAATCCCCTTCAATCAAACATAAGCTATCCAAATATGTGTGTGACTGTATGTCAAAATAGTCCTCCTGTACTATAGGATAGGTTGATCACTCCAACCAATACATAATTGCATACTTCACTGAGTTAACTGACTGAATACCATCCAGACTACAGATTCAATAAGTTATTCTATTGTGATAATCAGACACGTGGCATAAGGCAGTCACGTGACAATCATTGACAGGAATACTTAGATTCGTAAGTTGGGCTTTTCAGCCCAGTCACTTGAAGACCCATTCGAACACTATAAAAGAAAGACAATCCCAAAAAACGAACACTATTGACTTGAGTGTTGGAGTGCATGCAGGACCTCCTCCCAGAATTGTGAGCATTGGAAAAATTGAGCTGATGACCAGATCTCGTGGATCAGGAAAAACAACTACGAAGGAGACGGAAACTAAAAATATTAGGTGACGACCAGATTGGAACTAACTGATCTCTTATAAAAACACTTACTTAATTCAGTGAATTATTTAATTATTATTCTTAAAAACGTCGATACTTATTCATTTATGTAAACGTTAATCAAAATGTTACCTAACAGTAAAAAATAATTTTTAATAGGTATATATATATATATATATGTATGTATATATATATATATGAGAAAGTTAACTCATGTGTCCAAGGATGAGAAGGTTGAAGTTCTAACGCCCTCACAACTTTGCCAAAACTATTGGAGCTCTTGTATGAAAAAAAAAAATCGTCAAGGTGATTGATATGAGTTCTGGTTCATGCCCTAACAAGCACACCACTTGTTGAATCAAAGCTGCAGGAGGAATATGGAAGATTATTGCAGTAGCAATGTGGTAAAGGAGAAGGAAAAAGAAAAAGTCTCAGTAGCTAGAATAGAACAGAGTCTTAGAACTCTAAAGAAAAGTGTTTATTTTTTTCATCGCGCTCAATAACATTATTTGAAGTTGTTCTTTATGCATGCACAACTAGAATGTAATGCTTCTCCGCTATATGGATAGCTAAGAGAACTAAATCACCGTAATGAAAGTTTTAACATGAAATTATGAACAAAATCTTTAGTGGACAATATTGCGCATGTGAATAAAGTTAAAATTAACTAAAAAGCAAAATATTAACATTTTAAACCCAATGTTTGAAGACTGAATTTAACAAAATATCATGTGTTACTGGATGTTGTATATGTAATAAGCCCCACAATTTTCTTAACACTAATTCTTAAAGAATTTTATCTAAATAGTCATTCACACAAATCCCCTATTTACTTTCCTCACATAGGGTACAACAAGATGAAACAAAGGCTAAAGGTTACTCTGGATTTCCATCAATCCAAAGTGCTCTCATATACATTGGGATCCACAAATTAAGTTTGGGAGGAGACAAAGAAAACATTAAGTTAGAAAAACATGGCTGGAAGAAAGAAAGAGGGAATGCACGATATTATACAGTATGCAATAGTTTATATGGAGATGATTGTGTATGTGATTGAAACTCCTAGTACAATAGTGGATTGTACGTGCTAGTAGCAAGGTAGGAGGAGATTGTACTAACATTGAAAATGAATATTCAAGCTAGTCCATCACCCATAGAGAAGAAGAAATTTCGGGAACTTAACTGGAGGTGGTTCTAATGATCTTGGATATCTCATAGTTATAGAGATACAAAGAAGCTACTGCAAAAGCTTGACCCTTTTCTGGCAATTGAAGCTTCCAGATCAACAAGAATCTGTTGGAACAGTAGTTGATTACATCCCATAACTATTAGGAGATCATTGTATACAAGACCTAGCATAACAGACACCAAACTAACTTTTGTATTTGAACACTCTCTTGAATATCTTATCCAATGTTCTATTGCATCTAATTAAAATTTGTTACAAATTAGACTCATAGCAAATAATGTTATAGAAAGAAAACGCCAATTTAAAAATAATTCTCATATCACTTTCTCAATCTTTACCATCTTTCATGTATTTCATCCTAAATATTCAACCTTTTGAAAAGGATGTTGAAGATTGAATCACAATAT
>Ga0209489_108949_pt1 | contig 13031 bp, 7 predicted proteins | sample SiratrowhiteBW_FD_187527 | JGI IMG/M metagenome (GOLD analysis project Ga0209489, IMG submission 187527) | Root nodule microbial communities of legume samples collected from California, USA - Siratro white BW (SPAdes) (version 2) | ecosystem: Host-associated > Plants > Roots > Nodule | place: USA... | reverse complement strand
TATATATATATATATATATATATATATATATGTATATATAGTTTTTATAGATAAAATTTATCAAAAGAAAGAAATAAATTCAAAATATAATACTACTAAAACTATCTTTATAAATTCTTAATGATATAAAGTATAAAAAAATTATTATTCAAAATAAAAATAGATAAATAAATATTTTGGTTTCAATGTGCTACTTAGAGATTTTGTGAAGCAAAGATAAAAGAAGTCTAAGTTTCATTATTCATTTATTCATGCGTACTTCTTCTTTATTATTAAGATATTAATATAAATAGAATAATAAAAAATATATCTCATGCTATAAATACAAATAAAAAAATGTTAGGATAAAATACATTCCTGATCATAAATCTACTCAATTAACCTAAATACAGTAACACTCTTATCCCTAAATGCATGTGGTATCATTATGTAAAGCCTTATGAAATATACTAGGAGTACATTTCGTAATACAACATTATAATAGATTATGATATTAATACAAATATAATAATAAAAAATATATCTCATGTTATAAACACAAATGAAAATGTTAGGATAAAACTAAACACAATTGAGTTCCATACATTCTTGATCATAAACCTGCTCAATTAACCTAAATACAGTAATACTCTTATCTCCAAATACATGTGGTATCATTATATAAAGTATTATGAAATACACTAGGAGTACATTTCGTAATATACTATGAAATAAACAAATTATAACAACTCACATAATACAACATTTCGTAACTCAAAATAAATGTGAGCTCATCAACACAAATAGTTCAAAACAAATATTATCATAGCACAACATAACATTGATTCACACATATACAATAGTCAACTATACTCTCTCACTATTAGCTCTTATTATTGATGGATAGCTTCTTTACCAAATTTCGTGGAGGTCTTTCAGAAGTGAAAGAAGTTTGATCATCAATCATGTTATTGTTAACAAATCAAAATAACATTATATAAATATATTCCTTCATCATATATTAAGGATAATTTTAAAAATGAACAATTATTCATACATGCACATGCACACACACATATACATACACACTACACACATATTCCATCATCATGGTTTTTGTGAGCGACATGTGCTTCATTTACAACATCATCATGATCTTTATCGATCATCTATGTTGTAAATGATTAATGGTAGAGGGTGAAAATGTATGCTTACCCACTTCTCTAAGTGACAACTTCTCTTGTATGATTCCAAGCGATCATTCACATAAGTTATTATATAAGAAAGTCATTAGTTGTACAAAATAACATAGCATGCATCCAAAAAGACTCATTAGAAAACTTATTGAACACTTCAATCCCCTCATCCCACAACGATCTTAAATCTTTAATCAACTAATTGAGATAAAATGTCTATATCATTTCCTAAATGTCTTGGACAGGGATAACATCATATATTTACATTTGGCACACAAACTTGGAGGTAAGTTTTAAATAACTAGCAAAATAAGCCATAGACTATGATTAATACTTAATCTATAACTAATCCAAACCTTAGATTTATGGGCTCATTTCCAAACTACAAAAATTTATTATCAATATTCTTCCATTATAAAGAATCTGCTACATGACAAAGTACTACGTCACATTTTCTCCCATCTATGTGTCATATAAGATTTTTAGCATCATTTAGATTCTCAAAGGAATGTTAGACCATTAGAATTATTAAAGAATATCAAACAACCTTCACATAGGAACCATCCCTTGCCCCCTCATCATTATTGTCTTTATCATTGTCCTTGATCTTGGATCATGACAATCCATACATTCAACATCCTTTTAACTCTTCAAAATTTTTTTTCCTAAAAGAAATATAATCATTAGGGCATTTATATACCCTTTTATATGCATACTCATACAACAAAGTATCTTTATTGCCTCATAATTTTAATTGGATAATGTATTACCTTATGGAAGCATGTCTTTAAACAACTAAAACAATTTTATGAAGCTTTTATCAGTCCACTTGTTGACTTCCTTCAAATTCATCAACCTTAACACCAATGACGAATGTAAAGTTAGTTGAATCATGATACAATAAAGTCTCTACATCATTAAATATATTTTCATATGAATGTGTTTGGGCAAAAGATTTTGTTCTAACATTAAGAATCATGTCCTCCAATCCATCTTTCATTGTTGAATCAACAAATTTATCACTTTGACACACACATAGCAAATTTAATAGTTCACCATATCATGTTCACGTTGTATATTTTCAAAGAAAGTCTATATATATAAGATGATCCCTAATTTGGGTAATATGTAATCTTTTCTCATTCAGACAATTCATATAAGGACTTTGAATCCTTACTCCATCATCATTACTAACAACATTGTATTGTGCAAAAATGTATAAACTATTATACTTCTTTGTCATAATTATCACTCACTTATGCATACTAAATTAATCTAACTTTGACCCATATATATTTTTGTAGTGCATTATGGAGATTATGTTTTTTCACATTATAAGTAAATCTCACTTTTTAATCAAAGGTGTTGTCTTATCCCATTAAGAAATTTTTTTATAATTAATTAGTACATAAATTTTAAACATTTCTTATATTTCACAAAATTTTGAAAGCATTTTGTAATATTCTTCAGGTGAAACAAAATGAAAGTTGTTACATGAAATCAACCCCAATCAAACATGTTCCAAAAAAAAAAAAAAAAAAAAAAAACATCAACACAATGCAATCAACTAAAATTTCATCAAAATGTTGGATAGTCTTTTGAGTACTTAAGAGTGTATGTTGCCTTTTAGTAACTTAAACCAAGCTTTTTATTTCATGTTAGTCCATCTTATGAGTGACGTTAACTACAATAAATAGTTTGCTAACATGACATGTTAAAGTGTAAAAAAAGTGATCACTCGTCTTTTGAACCTTATAATCTTACTATTCAACTTACATGAAATTTGAATGGCATAAAATATGCATAATCCTACAACTAAAATTTTTTAACTACCTTATTTTATATTAATAATTACGAGTAATTCATGTATTTTGGAAAATTTAAATATGTAAAAATATATCACGTAATCATTTATCTCTTAATTTTAATATTTTATTATTTATTTAACATAAATAGGATAGGAAAAGTATCACACATTACTAATATTAACTTGATATGTCATTATATGTTATATAAAATATGGTTATATGATAAAAAATATATTGGGAGACTAGGAAAAGTTAAAAAATATTTCAAAAATCTAAACTAAAATAAATATAACTAAACTTTTTATTTTCAAAATTTCAAAGTTTAAATATTTAATTTATCAACTATTTAATTTGAAGAAAAATTATTGAATACTCATGTTGGAGATTTCACATCGACTAGAGATGTTGTCTTTCAATAGTTTATAAGTAGGTGATGCAAATCTTACCTTACAAGTAGGTTTTGTAAGGTTGAGTTAAACTTAAAGTTTAAATAGGTTTTGTAAGATTGAGTTAGACTTAAAGTTCAATTTTTAATATGATGTCAGAGTCTATCCTAACAAAGTTGTTAGACCTATCAAGTCACCCTTCATTGGACCACTCTTACAAATCAGGCTTAAAGTCTATCTAAGCACTTAAAGAATGCACATAGATCCTTTGGACTTTCAAGATTAAATATTAAACGTCACTCCTTTTTTAAGATATAAGCAAAATTCTCATTAAATTGATTTCCTATTATTATTATGAAATTAGAGGATGTGTTTGCTCTGTCTTGTGTAGCAATAGGTTGTTTTTTTTTTTTAGTCTACCTCCAAGTAAATATTCGATAATTAGAATCTTTAATATTATAAAAAATATATCTTTGATAATGTAATATCAATCTATTTATAAATATGATATAAATGAAAGTACAGTTTAAATAAATTTGAATTATCATAATTTTTTAAATTAATCCTTTAGTCTCATTAGCATGAATTGGTAATGATGTTTAATTAATTTTTAATCATTGTTTACTTATTTTGAGTTTTAGGTTTCAGAATATTTACGGACAAAGTCTCTTAAAATGATGTTGACATATACATAACCTCAACTAGTCACTTCGATCACATGTAAAAGTAACTTTAAATCTCTAAAATAGATTAAATTAAGACAATATTTACTTAAATTTTTACTATAAATATTTTCAAAAGAGAAAATAAAAAGAAGAAAAAGAAATAAATTTCTTATAAATTAAAATTAACGTGTGAATAAAAATATGTTAAGATGAATTTTTCCTAAATACTTTTAAAAATCATATATTTTTTAATTTTAACCATTCAAATAAAATCTAATTATTGATATTTATAATTATTATCTACCATAATAAACCAAAAAAAAAAAAACCATTCTCCTTTACGCTTCCTACGTATAGGTGACAAATTTGATATCTAACTCAAATATGAAATGCCAAATTTAGAAGTATTGTAATTTGAATATGAAGCTCGTTAGATGACTTATTAACTAATATTATGTGTAATCATATAATACAACACATTTGCGGTTTGGATGTTAATGGTGTCATTAGTTTAGCTTATCCATAATCTATATTTAATTGAAATGAAAATAAAGTGTGTGTTTTAAAAGTGCTTTTGTTGAAAGTACATGAATCTGAAAACGTGGCTAAGAACACTGCCAACAAAGACAACGCAAAAGTTATGGCCCCAAACACCTTGGCGGTTCCATTACCTTACATTTATTTTCTAATCAAATAGAAGTTGCTGAAATTTTTGTAAGACTTTCATTTTTTTAACAATTCTTTCTTTTATATATAAAATTTGAGATCATATTAAAAGACATTATTATTTGTTAACTATGTTTAGAGATGAAAAATAAACTTTTACTATTCTCCAAGTTCTCCATGTTGTTAAGGAAAAATAATTTCTAATTGAGAATTACGTAGATTTAACGGATAATAAAGAAGGTTAAATGTGGAGTAATATTTTTTTTTACAACTAAACTGATTTTATTGTGTCTTTAATGTTAAGTTGGATATATTATATAATATGTTTTTTTTTCTCTCATAAACTTATATAATGTGATTTTTTAAGTATGGGTTTTTATAATTATAAAATTTTGTAGATGATAATTGTATAAAAAATAGTAATTTGTCTATGAGAGAGCAAGGACAAAGAAGCACTTCTCATTTGAGAATCTCCTTTTCCAAGTTTTTCCTATATTAATGATTATGGAAACAGTAAAGAGTAATGATTAGGAAAGATTAGCATTTTTAGGATTGCCGACTAAGCAAACTTTTCCTTCTTTGAAACAGATAGAAGACAAATTTATAAAAAAAAGTTTACTTTTAGAATATATAATTTATTATAAAAAAATGAGGTGGAGGTTGAAAAATGATAATATTTAAAATGAAGAAAGTCATTGGTCGGTTAAAAGAAAGTGCACGTGTATCATTTCATCATTGATTTAGGAATGAATGATGAGGTTGCTTCCAATGTTCTTATCATAAGAATAAAACACTACTATTCAATAAATGATTGTTGAGTTTGAGGTATTTTTGTTTAACTTAACTCAAATTATTAAACAATTCCTTTTGGTTATAGCCAAGGTGATCACTTATTGGTTTGAATAGAATTATGAAATAAATAAATTTGAATTAATCAATTTCTTGTTTTTTTCCATAATTTAAATAAATCAAACTTCATCTATGGTTATATATATAGAGATATTCCATTTTCGTGTCTTCAATTTTGTTTATATAACTACCATCTACTATATAGTCGGGAAAACTTTATCTAAGATATAACTACAATATACTTCTCAAAACTTCAGTATACAAACTAAAAAGAAGAAAAGCAGAAAATTAAACAAATAGAGCTACACTGAAAATAGATAAAGAAAAAACATTAATATAAGTACACCTAATCAACTATAAAATAAGTATATTATTCCATGGTCGTAGCAATTGTCAAACAAGAAAACTATTATACAATGACTTCATACGAAGCTTTACTCAGACAATTTCGTAATTTAAAAAATAAATAAATAAGAAGAATTCTTTCCATTCTAAATTATTTCAATTTTTAAAGGTTTTAAAAATATTTAAAATTGTTTATTTTTCAAATATTTTAAGAATATTTGAATTTGTTAAATTTTTTTATTTGAGTGGAATATTTCAATTATTATAAAAATATAAATAAATATTTTTATTATTAAATAATATTGAATAATTAAAAATTATTAACTATGATGCCTTTTAGTTGAGGTTTTTTTCAAAGTCTACTAAAACTTTTACAACTCATATCAACAAGAATTTTTTTGGTTCCATATCCACCACGGTTATTTTGAACTTATATTGACAACAATTATTTTCCTTGCCATTAATTAAAATTATTTTTTATATTGTTATTTAAGTTTTTTAGTCAATTTTTTAATTAATGTGAGTTGAAAAATTCTATTAGCTAAAATCATCTAAAAGATTCTTGGTCATAGGGATCGTAAAAATATCTATGTACACGTATGTATAAGTAAAATTCACAGTGATATAAATAAGTATCTTTAATGGATAATTATGAATAATATATATGACTATTTTAATCATCCTTTTAGTAACTAAATATGCACAAGTATTATGGTATCGCACGTACAAATATAAACTATTCACGTTTAGTAAATTTTATTTGAATTTTATGAGTTAAATTTTAATAAAAAAAAGATTTATGTTGCCATCTTAAGTATAAGTTAGCTGAATATTTTCTCAATCAGTTAGAAAAAAACTTCTTAACTAGTTGAAAAAAAATAACATCATAATAAAAGTATTTTTAGATATTTAAGGTTAATTACATCGGACAATACATAGTTCTATGTAAATTTGAACATTTTTTTTTAATTTAGTTGGTTTTGTCTTAAAACCAAAACCCAAAATACAATAAACACCAATCTATATAACCCAAATATTTATTCTAAAAGTTCAATAAAAAAAAGTATAATCTAACTTAAAAATGAGTTAAATAAGAAAGTAAAGTTAATTATATTATTTATATTATAGAATAAATTAAATAAAAAAGTAAAGTTAATTACATTATTTATATTAAGAATAAATGTTGTTCATTTTTCTCTTATTTGTTGGATGTCATATTGGGATTATAAAGTTTAATCATTAAAGACCTAAAACATTTGACTCACATTCTTATGCAATAGTTAAAAGTAAAATACATGTGTTACCTTTATCTAGAGTCAGTAATATCTATATAAATAATGATTTTCATTCACTATATGATGTTGCAGCCATATTCAAATGAACTTGATTGGCTATTACATGAGAAATAAGTGACAAAAATTACTTTCATGCAAATTTTAAATAAAAAAATTATTGTATATAGTAAAAGTTGTCTAATATTAGGATACATAATTATATTGGCCTTAATTTTCTCCTTGCACTTAGAATTTATGACAATCACAATTATAATTATAGTAAAGACATATGTTAGTCAGAATACACTTATACTTGTCCAATGTAATAAAGAATGTTAAAGATATCTTTATAAAAGCTTTTTATTTCCTGACTGAGTTTTAAAATTTCTAAAGTGAACAAAAACACACTACTATGTAATTCTTAATTATATAAGTAATTGTAATGGGACCTACATTGAATGACAAAATTAGTTATATAATTAGTATAATTAAAAAATAATTCAAGTAAGAAAAACTAACCCTTCAATGTATGAAGTCAAGTAAATATGTTTGTGTGAGTTACTCATCTATGTTTGCAAGTATTGTTGGATCTGGACCTTTGCATTTCTAGATTTTTTATAGATTAAGGCTCAACAAATCCATATATTTCTGATTGGTCTTGCTCTACACTCAGTTTATCCATGTATTCAACACTATGAATTATAAGTTAAATGTAATTATTATAATTTGAAAAACATAGACAATATAATATAACTTATATAGTCCATAGTTGTATCACTAAAATGTTTAACATGAAGGTTCTCCCAACAACTTCTAATGTGTCTTGTAAGGAAATGTAAATGGGAACAACAATAGCATCGACTCTAAAAACTTTGTTGTCCCATCGTATCTATAATGGTTTTCTCCTCAACTTGGGTAATATGGTATGACGCTGAGATATAGAATCATCTTGAGCTTCTATCATGTCATTATCATCAATAACAGGTTCTCTTATAACCTGCTTATCACGATAGAAAAAAATACTAAACAAAGGCAAAAAACATTAGTTCAAAATTGATAAAAACTATAACAATAAAAAAGAAACAAAAAAAAAATAACACAACGTAATACCTTGCTTATGCTAAGATTAGCATGCTCAAATGTCTAGGTTAAGCAAAAGATGTGCCTAAAGCCTCCCTCACCAATTGAACCTCTATATTTGATAGAGGTACTCAAGCAGTAGCATCTCAAGCTTCATCAACCACTACTTGCATCTAGTTTGGACTCTAAAGGCACACATGGTTAACCATCCCTTTATTGGTCTACCAATTGACACTACATGTGAGGGATTATCTTTAGCATATAACTCACACTAGTTTGGTACATCAACGTGAGTATGATCTGCTGAAGGATTTACAGTATAATAACTCCCTTTAGAGTTTACTTAAACAACCTAGGGAACCATATAAGGTGTTCCTTGAGTCTGTTGTTGACAACAAGTATTGGATTCTAACTTCTCATCAAACTCTTTGTTGCAAGGACTACTGAATTTGATTCAGTTTTTCTTCAAACTACATCTCCATCTTATGTAAGAAGCTCTAACTACAAGAGTAGTCAGAGTCCCTAAGAACCACCAACACCGGACACATAAGTGCTCTGGTTTTCTTATGGTCATTATCAATATATCATCACGACCATGGGGAATAAATGAACCATGGGTGGTATGCTCAACTAAAGAATCCTTCAACATACCAACAATAATTAAGTATAATCGTAACTACTTGACTTAGGAATGTCGGGAAAATAAGAATTGTATTATGTATTTATAATTTTATTAACAATCATGATAGTGTGAAGTCATTTCCCAATATGATTTTGTGTGAGCAACCTTCCACATCTCATAATAGGAAGGTGGAGATACAAGGCCTACAAACTCAAGCCATGTTGCCTCTGTTTGAGCCTTCATGAGGCACTACTCCAATTATTGGTAGCTAATATTAGATATCAAATATCTTGACTTAATTAAACACTTACATTATCTAATATAAATGTGAATGTTTATGTGAGATTCCCAAGACATTTGACATAAAAAAGTTTAAAATACTTACAAAAATATATATCAACATGCATTTTTTATGTTGTATTTCTGGTAGTCTAACGTCAATGTGGTAACATAATTAAAATATTATTGACATCCATTGAAAAATGATCTGAATGGCATTGGTTGAAAAAAATTCTAACCAATATCGACCAAGAATTAACATTTACCTACATTAACCAAAACATAATCCTTATAAATACTAACTAACAAATAACCCCTATCAATTTTGAATGAAAAAAAATCTAACTTACATCACACCAAAATAATCCCATTGAACTAAAAATAATCCTATCAAGAATTTCTTACATGCAAAAAAAAAAAAAAAAAAAAGTGTTCGACATCCCTATTAATATCAATAAAAAAATAACATTGACCTACATCAACATAAATAAACTTTGATTAAAAATAATTATCCTTAATTTAGCTTGAAAAAAAAAAAATCTTTGTCAGTATCAATAAAAAACGATGTGGAGTCAACGATGTTCTAACCTCATTCAAAAAGATAATGCTCCAACTAATGTAAAATAAAAAAGAGAATATAAAGAGAGTAATAGGAAAAAAACGTAAAGAGTCTTAAATTCTTAATTTTTAAGTAAAACTTGAAATTCTCTAATTTCATATGAGACTTCCGGACTTATCAAATTATTAATATAAAGAAATAGAAATACTTTTTTTCATATACAAACACGTTCTAAAAATATAAAACATATTGGAACAATCAAATCTAAAATAGACAATTTTTTAAATACAATGATATATTTATATGAAAATAAAATCATACATTCACCAATTAATGCTTGTGTAGAAGAAAAAAAAAGGAAATTTGAAAAGAAGATATAATGTTATATTGTATTACATATTTTATAAAGAAAATATTAAATAAAAGTAGTTAAATTTAATGTCTATAAAATACGAAATCCATTCAAGACTTACATACCTAGGAGGATTAATGGAAGGATGTTGATGGAGAATTATAATGACTCAAGGTAAAATTATACTCTTTTTTTTCAAGAGAAGGTAAAAGTATAGCCAATTTTCAATGTTTAATGGAAAGAAGAAATAAGAAAGAAGGATTTTTTTTCTGTGGGTTTCTTTGTGAAGTTGCAGGAAAGAGGTGTTGGAAAAATAACAATTAGAATTTATGTTGAAGTCGTTTTAGTACTATTACTGAAATAATGACAAATTATTTCAGACTGTTGTATTTGTTAGAACACAGTAACTTTCTCACTATTTCTTCTATTTTCTACTATACTAGTTAGGCTAAGTTTTATGCAAGAAAAAATTTAGGTGGTAACATAGCTAGCGAGTGTGACAAGCATCTAAATGTGCATCTAAATCCAAAACCATCACTTCACTTTCACTGCCACTATTGGTTATTATATGTTTTTGCACCTGCTACAGTTTCTATTTTTTTTGTCCCTGTCAAAATGGAGACATATCGAATTGTTTAATTTCTTTTATTCTTTCTTCTCATCCTTTTTCCTTTAGAATTATAATTAATGCATTCTTCTTCTTTTTGTGTTGAGAATCCAAAGACAAGTGAATCTTAAAGGGTATCTTCTCCCTAAGCATTTTTAGCCTTTTTGTAAACTTTGTCACGAGAATACTATATTGATCCTACATGAGTGTTATAAGTTATTCCAGAAAGGAAGTAATTATCCTTTGCTTAAATTAATTACTGGGGTTTCTAGCATTAGGAGAAGCAGAAAATCTACACTATGACAAGTACCTTGCTATTTTAGGAGATATTCTTCAATATTTTTAAAGTTTCACGATTGATGACATTTGACCCATTAATAATTTTTCTACGGTGCATCAGAAGGGGTACTTTGATTCAGAATTTTCCAACATACATATAGTGACTTTTTTCTTGGAAAAATACATGTTACAAGCAAAAAAGTGCAGGTGGCATAACCTCTCCCTTAAAACATGGGGTTATCATGCAATTTCACCTACTCCATGTTGACTTGACTTATTCATGCTCACAACTTTTGGAGAAAAGAGAACAAAGGAAAGTTCAAAAAATACTAAGGATGTTTCCTATTTACCAAAGGATCCCTTGTCTTGAAAGAACCTTCAATCTAGATAGAGTCAAAGACAAACTCATTTTGCTTCCAATTATCTTGCTTTTGAACCCATGAGAGCATATTGGCTAACTCATATAGTGGGGTTGCTCCTAAATGACCCAAGAGCCTTGGCAGCACCTGCTCTCAAGATGAATTGGTGGTAGAAGGCTGCAATGGCTGCTCCAATGAATGGTCCAACCCAAAAGATCCACTGAACAAACATGAGGAACAACAATATATCAGACAAAAGTGGCATCTATTTCATCATTTCTTACTTAACATGGCAAATTATAAATTTTAATATTTGATCATAGCATAAAACTAACAAGTTTTTGAATATGGAAAAAAGTTACTCACATGGTCATCCCAGGCCTTCTCTTGGTTGTATATGACAGCAGCTCCAAGGCTTCTAGCAGGGTTAATACCAGTGCCAGTGACTGGGATGGTTGCCAAGTGAACCATGAACACAGCAAAACCAATTGGAAGTGGAGCCAAAACCTTCAAACATAGAACAAAAGCACAATAAGAAACTGGTAAAATGTAGACAAAAAGTTATTCGTAACATACAAATCCAACTTAATTATGCAGGTTTAAAACTGTGGTCACGTATGTAGTTTGATCAGGATTTTTTACATTGCATAAAATTACTGATAAACTTGGCTAATGTTATAATTGGACATGGTTTATTTACTTCATTAATTTGGAGAATCTGAAAAAATGTTTGGAGAAACCTAAAGCTGATAATGACAAATGGAAATGATGATGGAAAGTCTCACTAGATTTGCCAGCTTTGGCAAAGTGACGTTTAGCATGGATGATACTGACATGCATACTTTATTTTATGCCTTAATGCTCCACATTAACAAAGATAAATTATGCTTCCAAGACAAAAACATGCAAGAAACTCCAGAAGAATCCACTTTTCTAAAAAGAAGAAAGTAATCAGATAAGATTGGTGTGATAAGGCTATGAAAATCAATTACCATCATAGAATTATGTGGTAATGGCCTAATAGGCCCATGTCACTCAAGCATAAGGCAATATTTAATTTCAGAAAAAGCCATCATCATTTGGTAATTTTGCCTTCAGAAAATATGCACACAGGAAAAGCTACCCAGTTTCTTGTTTTGAGGACTTGACAATCAAACAAAGTAGTAGAAAGAAAGAAATGTCCAGCAAGAAAAGTGGAATTATAGATTGTGAATGAAGCCTCCACATAAAGTAGTGAATCACTGCATTAAGAATATCCAATTGGTATGAATCTTGGTATCCGTTTCAAGAAACTAATTATCCATGAAAACACTAAAAGTTTATCAAAGCTTCTTTAACTACTTCCATGCTACTCAACTTAGATTCATTTAGAGAGCAAACAGATGCTTGAAGTTGAGATATATGTTAATAATTAAGTCACTTCCACTCAACTTTTTTCTTTATCAATAACCAGTCAAATAGTTTGAAGGAACTTTAAGCTTCTATTCCTGAAAGAACTAAGAGGGAATCCATGCTTGCCTAAAAGCAGAGTATATGAACAATATGACAGGATTAGAATTCAATAATAATTGAAGACATACCGGAACATGAGAATCTCTAGCATTCCTCTTGGGGTCGGTAGCAGAGAAGACAGTGTAGACCAAAACGAAGGTTCCAATGATCTCAGCACCCAATCCAACACCTGTGCTGTAGCCTTCACTCAGCTCATTGGCCCCACCACCATACC
>Ga0209489_108947_pt1 | contig 13033 bp, 12 predicted proteins | sample SiratrowhiteBW_FD_187527 | JGI IMG/M metagenome (GOLD analysis project Ga0209489, IMG submission 187527) | Root nodule microbial communities of legume samples collected from California, USA - Siratro white BW (SPAdes) (version 2) | ecosystem: Host-associated > Plants > Roots > Nodule | place... | reverse complement strand
AGACAGAAAATTAAAATGCTGGAATATGTTTCCAACTATTCCAATCCATTCCATTACATATATCCATACAAATTGTTTTGCTATTCTTTTAAATTAATTCAGATGGACACTAAAAATGGGAATAACTATATTCTTTTAATTTTTTCACATTCTTCACTTTATTAATAATCATGTTATTTATTTTATAGGGTAAATAATTTATTTAATATAATAAATTTTGACATATTTTATTTTCTTTGTAGAACTAAAAAATTACAATCTTAATATATATAAAATTTAATTCTATTAATTTTGTTTAAACTCTATCAATAATTAAAATAATCAAACAAATCACGGATTTAATCTCTAGTTGTTGTTAGGTGTATTTTAGTTAACTGCTTTATAAATTTAAAATTGTTAACTGCTTATGTTAAAGTTAATTTTCTATTTAATAAACATAAGTAATAGTTATTAAAGATAAATTATGTATTCAATTATCTTAATTAATTACGAAATTTAAACAAAATTAAGAGAATATTTTGTACTAAGAATATAAATTTTTATTAAGAAAATAAAATATATCAATATTAATTGTTCTGGACAACTATTTATCTTATTTTACAATATTAACTTTCTACAAAACAATAGTCATTTTCTTCTAACCTTTTGTTTATGAAAATAAGGATTATGCAGAACATATTTTAATAAATAAAAGGATACATTCAAGAAAAAAAAAAAAAACTAAACAGCAAATTTGATAAACCAAAAAACATATTTAAGGTTTGTTTGATTTCCGTTCAAAGTTTTAAAAACCATTTACTCAAAATCAAATATTTCTCATCCAAATCTTTTGAATTTTGAAAACAAGCACATCTTCAAAAAAACTAAAGCAAAAGAGACCAGGGATCTTTGCTCACTTTCTTCTTCCATCTCAGTTCAGTAGTAGTCATGTACAGTGATGTTGCATGTGATGAGGTATAAACTTGGTATAAGTGTCTATTTTCCATCCTTCCTTTTCTCTAACTACAAAAATTCGTGATAACAGAAACAAAAACAAAAACACAAAACCAGTTTCTTTCTGATGGTCCAAAATGGTTGCTCCCTTAGCCCACCATGATGGTGAGACCAGCGGTGGCAATGCCTTTGGCTTTTTGATCATGGTCATGCTCTTTGAGGGTGCTAGTGAATGAGCCACCACTAGCTACCTATTTTCATTCCATTCAATTGGTATATATTGATGGCCAGCCTAGCAGAATTTATGTATATTCCTAACCCTTATTTTTTTTTACGTCTAATTTCATGACATGTGTGCATGACTTTATATATTTGTATACATATATATATATATATATATATATATAAAAAAATAATTTTCTTACTGTTTTTGGTGATAGAATCAAAAGGGTATGTCTGAGAAATTCTCGATGAGGCCTAATCTGAATTCACGAACTGCATCACTCCACACACACATGATATATATATATATATATATATATATATATAATATTATACGTGTGTTTGCTCCTCCTCCAATCTATAACCCTATCCTCCAGACTGTCTCACAACAAAGGATTACTGTTGTTTTCCCACCTTTATTCCTCCACCCGCTTTCTTGTCAATACTGCTTCAGAATTAATTCGTCTTTTTTATCTTATTTTTCGTATCACTCTGATTTAGACAACACCTATAAATGTCCTCTAACTATGGATTATGCATAAATACTGCTAAAATTTCTGCATATTTTTTGTTTCTAACCTATTCACCACCACCATACAATTACTTATTCAAGAATTTAGTAGTTAGCGTGAGATCTTTGAGTTCCTTTCTGTTAAGAAACAAAAATCAAAATTATTCCATCAACTAATGATACAGATATTTACTATATAACCTTTATTTTTTTAAAAATGGTTTATGTAAGTAATTGATATTAATAACAAATAAATATAGTTTATACTTAAGACACACATTACTAAATTCCATACCCATACGAATCTTATTTTAAGTTAAAAACTTAAGATGAGATAAGTAATTGAAAAACATGTAAGCATGCATTCAAACAGAAAAGAGAATAACCAAGAACTAGTCTTAGTGTTCGTACTCCATTAGCTCCTACCATGTAGCATTACTTTTGAGTTAAGCTGTCAATTAGTTAATACTTCAATTATAAATATTATTTCAATATATGTCTGGAAGAAAAAAATTAAGTTTCAAAATTTAAAATATATTATATATTTTAAAAATTAAAAAAAATCAAATGAATATTTGCTTTTTACACTAATCTTATTATGAATTGTTATATTAAAGAAAATATTATTTTTATAAAAATTATTTTATAAGTATTACTTAAAATAATTTAAGTAATATAATTTGTATGGTTTGAATAAATTGAAATTAATTAAGATCTTATTAAAATAATATTAGTATTTTTATAATTAGATGAATAAAAAGTTATATTCTAAGAAAAATATTCTACAAATTTTACAGGTACATACGGAACAAGTGGATCATCGGCCCGCTAGAAAGGGCGGATCTTTTAAAGGCAGTGGCCCCCAAACATTATATTGCCTCATGCTAATAACTCTTTTAACTTTTAACACTATTTTGTTAAAAAAATAATTATTTAAATATGAAATTAATTTATATGATAAATATTTTCAATTAATAAAAATTCATATTTTCTCTATAACCAAAATGGCCTTATTTGACTAATTGTACACTTAATTGGATGTAGGTCATACTTTATAAATTGATAGTTTTTGTGTGTTTTTATTATATTTTCCTCTTTATTTTTAACCATTTATTACAATATTTTTAGTATTTAAATAATAAATATGATTTTTGACTAAGGAGGGAATGAAATTTCATGTACAACTTAACCATAGTTTCTTTATTCCGTTTTCATTTTCTATTGGAACCATTTCATGTACTCATTTTTCCTTTATTTGACTACACTAAACAACTCTCTCAAACACTAGAACCAGGTAGAGATAAAAAGGATGATGGAGCAAAAAATAGTGTTTTCAACAATGATTTTTGGATTAGTACTTGTTTGTGACTCACTCAAGAGGTGGCAATGCAATAGGGTTCCCAGAACAGAAAAAACCTTCTGAAATCCTTGCAACTCTTTAAATTTTGAACCAAGTAATCACCATTCTTCCCTCTTAGAACCACCAATTGTTGCTGCTCCCTTGAGACCACCTTGTTCATGTCCCCAGACACAACAACCTTGTCTTGATGATTGTGATGATGGTGTTTTTTTGTTTTGGTTAAGTGGGTTGAGTTTAACAATGGTACCTTTTGATGAAGCAGAGTTGCTCCTCCAATAGTACTCATAAGCATTGAAATTGAAAGAAGTTGCAGCAATTGTAGCTGTCACAGCTAGTGGTGATGGAATCAACCTTGCCACCCTTGGCCTCGGAGGCAATGATTGCGCCACATTAACATCATCAAAATTGGTCATTTCGTTGAACTTCTTCGTCCATATTGGATTCCTATTCACTACCCCAATTGCCTTATTCTTTTTGTTCATCATCAAAGCCAACCCATGAACACTTCTTGTCACTCCACTTGACAATAAGGATCCTTTCTCCTTCACACTCTCATATTCCATCACTCTAGTGGAAGATACTCGTGATTTCCTCCCAAAACCGTATTCTTCTTCCTCTTCTGCTTCATCTTCCTCAAACTTCAACCCTCTTGAGTATTCTTGCTCCACACAAACATCATTCTCTTCTTCTTCTTCCTCCTCCTCTTGGTGATTGGAGAAAGAGAGGACAAGGTGACCACCATGGCACTGAATGATGAAATTGTTGTGAGAAGGGACAAACACAACTTCTAGAACCAACCTTCCATTGTCACGGTGTGAATGCATGTGAAGTGAAGGATGGGCTTGTTGATGAGAGAGTGAAGGGAGTGGTGAAGGGAAAGCACGTGTTGGTGAAGAAGCCTTCTTTGTAGTCACCACTGAAGCATAATTTCTCAACTCTTCTTCTTCTCCTTCTTCTTCTTCTTGGTGTGTTGCCTCTACAACTTTCTCTTCTTCTCCCTTTGCATCGCCTATCTCAGAAGAAGAGTAAGAAGAGAACAATAACCCATCAGAGCTAGTATCAGATCCGAGACTCTCTGTGCAAATTTGGAGGCTCTTCTCACTCAAACAACTCTTGGACCTTTTCACAAGAGAGTGAACATAGGGTGACATAGGAAGAGATTTCGAGATTTCATCTTTTCCTTTCAAGGATATGATTGAGCTCCACGTATCAAATGACCCTGATTTCTCTTGCTCCTCCTTCTTATTCTGTTGGATGGAACTCCAAATCTCGAGCCTCTCTCTTTCAGCTTCATCTTCAAGCTCCTTGTTATTGCTCTCTTCATCTTTCCTGTCACCAATGGTTTTGGCATGCACTAGTTCTTCGGAAGTAGCAATGGTTTAAGAGAGCCAGTTCTTTGAGGACATGTCTGTTGAGAGAGTTCTTCGCAGAGAAGAAGCAGAAGAAACTATGTTGGTGCTTGTGGTTAAGTCCAAAATGGTGATGATGCCCTGCTTCTGCATCATGGTCTCTTTTTCTGCCCTCACAGAGGAAGAGGAAGATAATAGGCTTTGGCTTTGAACCTTGTTGTTGATGTTGTTGGTTATGGCAATTGAAGGTGTTGACATGTCCAATAAAAAGTGCTTCTTACTTAGCTGGTTGCACAAAAAGTCACAAGAATTTAGAACAAAACGCCAAGTAACAGCAACAACATCAGAAACACTCTCATAGAAGTGTACATGATGATAACTATGAAGCAGTAAAGTGAGTCACAACTGTTTAAAAATTCTCAAGTTTCAAGGTGGAGTCAAAAGGGTAACATGCATATGGTTTTGGAAAATGCACAGGTGTGGGAAAATGCATGCACAAAACTTAGATACATTTTTCTAACTGATTTTAAGGCTGTTTTCTGGTTAGAAAAAGAAGTTTTATCTAAATTCTAACCAGAAAAGACAACAGAAAAACCACTTAAAAATTGTACTAAATTTTGTACAAGAGTGAAGTGAAATGAATTGAGCCAAGAAAATATATACCTTGAAGGAAACAAGGCAACAACATCCAACAGAGGTCTCTAGGGAGAGACCACTATTAGTGCAAGTTGCAAGTATGATGAAGTGATAAGGATGATGAGGATGAGGGTTGGAGATTGTGAGTGTTGTGCAGGTTGAATGAGATGGAATGGAATAGTACGGTTTGGTTTGTGGTTGATGATGGAATGGAAGGAGGGGGGAATGAGGATATTTGTAGGGAGCCAAAAGCTCTAGAAACCGTGTTCACTGGACCCTACTTACGCACCAACAAAAGACTCTTTTATGATTTCTATTTTATTTTTCTTTCTCTTTTTTCCATTTTTATTATGGACACAGGATTGTGAGAGGTTCTGGAAAATGATAATGTGCCAATTTATTTTAGATAAATTCAAGATATAAATTCATGCATGTTGTGCAAATTTATGAATACGTTGCACTTAAACATATTACTAGAGATCTTCCCAAATTGCCACTACTTCATTAGGTGCAAGACTTTTATGAGAAAAAGAAACTATCTACACCTTTTTTTTATTCATATTATTAAAATTATAAAATTAGAAGAAAAAGTTATAGTAAGAAAAAAAATTAAATTTAAGATTTTAACTCAGATTTAACATTTTCTCAAATTGGATAATGAAGTTGGATACATAGTCATATCGAGTCATATCGAGTAGTTAAAGATATTTCACTTGAAATTGTTTAGTGAAGAGATTGATTGTTAGTTAAGAATATTTTGATATTGTAGTAAAATTTGATTGAGAACACAAAAAATATGATTTTTTGAGATTCAAGTGAACATTATCCTTAAGGACTTATGTACGGTGTATTGTTTAAGTTCTCCAAAGTACAACAAAATTTTTTTGAGTGGTACCGAGAATCACAAAAGATGTGTTTTGAAAGAGAGGAGAGATACATATTTATGGGAATTGGAGACTTGACCTACGCAGTCACAAACTTCCATAATCGCCCATGTTAAGAAAGTTCTAGAGGAATGTTACATAAATATTGGGGCACGTTGTGGAGAAAAAGGAGGCAATATTCACGGAATGTAGAAGCGAATGATCTCGTAAACCTAGGCTCTAACATTCACAAGGCCAAATAAGGAAATTCGGATATGTTTTAAAATTTATATTAACCAAAGGCAAAACGAAAAGTAAATAAATAAACCAAATGATAAAAAGAACCTAGACCTCCATTTAAGTAAGGGGAATTAACATGATTTGAACTAAAGCATGCCAAAAAGTCTAAATGAGACCTACTTCAAGCACACAAGATCCACCTCCTTTGTTACCCACTTTGAAAGTGTAAGAAGTGTCTTGAAATATAAACCCTTTGAGGGTGTGCAATCTAGGAAATGTGCAACTATATACCTTTTATAATACTCACAATTCACAATAGATGTGTGGCTTTCTATACTCTTATGTCCTTGTTTAAGAGCAACTCACAATTAATATTTTTTTTTGTATTTAACTAGATTGTTCGAGGTTATGAACTTGAAATAAATGAGCAAGTGATATGATCCTTCTATAGTTATAAGAAACTTGTTGCCTTTCTTGTTTGGACAATCGTCCACATGTAGTGTCCATTGAACATTCTTTTTTGCAGGTTTTGGTTGTAACTTGTTAATGAAATTGATTACGTTTTGGGACATAATTGATCTTTTAAGCTCATATTTGTTGTTGAATTATGATACTTTTAATAATCACTTGTTCATTCTTCCTACTACCTTTGGTTTATGGAGACATTTGGATATCAAACAATTTGTTTGTATGATAACCTGGTGACTTTGAAAACATGGATGTAGGCGTTAAACAACAATAAAAAGGGTAAGAGTTACCCTTTCTTTTATCAACTGATACTGAAATAAGATGATTTTGAATAAGCATTTGTACACTTCTGAACACACGTATATGATTTTGAATAAAAAACTTGTCTCATTATTCACATATTGATCATTATATAGACTTTAAAATAACAGAGAGATCTACATTATAAAATTGAAAGTGCTAAAATACAGGAAACAATATCCCTTAAAGTAGCATATCATGTGTAATTGATATGCTCAATGATTGTACTAATACTCACCCTCAATTATGACCAATTATATTATACTAATACTCACCCTCAAGGTGAAGCATGGATAGAGGACATGCCCAATTTGGATAATAAAAATTCAAACTGTTTTATGTCAACCACTTGTCAGGATATTTATAGGTTTGGAAAGAAGTGTGAATGTGCTATTTAGAAATAGTTTTGGCCATTACATGTTCACAAACAAAATGACAATGTAATTCAATGTGTTTTGTACTTGATATTTGTGTAGATTTGCCTCAATGTCCTTATATGTCAACATATATGCCACGAACTTGTCTTGTTTAACCCTTAAGACAACCTTATTGGAGTTTAGTCTCATGTTATTTTTTCATACCATGAAAAAAACTTTGTTTAGATTGACAACGTTTTTGTTCAACTGAGTCTAACTTCACAACAATGTCTTTAATGTAAAATTTCATGTTTTTGTTGATTTATTGACAAAACATTTTATCCATTCACTACAAGAACAAGTTAAATTATCGACGAAATTTTATCGATAAAACTTTATCCGTCGGTAAAATATCATTATCGACGATTTTATTGATGGATATCATCCATCACTAAATTTATCGATGGATTTATCGACAAATTTAGGGTAAATCTGTCGGTAATTACCGACGAACTCAGAAATCCGTCGATAAATTTATATACAATCAATTTATCGACAGATTTTAGGTGTTTCTGATGAATTTGTCTTGTCGGTAATTTTTGTTTTTTTTTAATGATTAAACATTGATATGTTGGGCTAACATTTTCAAGTTGAAGGACATGAGTTCGTAATAGTAGTTGGTCATTTCATTGATGAAGATTGTCTTTTCATTGTTTTGCTGATGTGTACAAATTTGATTGTATCCAAAATATGCATAAAGAAACTTCGTGTCTTGTGGATATGTCCACAAGTTGGTCTACACTTGGTAAGGGATATACGTCTTTTGGACATACCTTGTTAAGGTCTATGTAATTCGTTTGCATTTGCCATTTTTCATTCCCCTTATTCACCAAAACTATGTCCATTAGTCATGTGATAATTCCTTGATGAATTTACCCTGCATTAACTTGTTGACCTCTTGCTCGACCATAAACTTTATCTCTTATCCTAATCTCAATTTCTTCTGAGACACTAATAATATGTCTCTGCATATTGAGAGTTTATGGAAGATGATTCTAAGGTTTATCCTTACATGTCCATGATTGTTTAGAAGAAAAGGTCATTATTGTTATTTAAGACGATGAATATGGTATCTTCGTTGGATTTCTCCTATTCTTGTGTTCTGACCCCCTAACTTAATTGAAATGAGTTATTTCCTCATTTGGTTTTACTCAAATATTATTATTAATGCGAGGGTTAAAATCAATCATGGTGACTATTTTAACTTTTGCTTAGGTTTGCATAAGATACCATTGAGGTAATTTTGAGACTAGCACATAACATTTTATTGTAGCTTCAATCACTTAAACATTTTCTAGTATAAGATGTCTACTAAGTTGCCATGGTCCACTAGGTTTTCATCACCAAAAGGTTGACTACTTCAATCTTGATCACTATGCGGTCATCTTGTTCAAAATCGATTGTTTAAAATTTGACATTAGTGAAGGTGATGGTGACATGTTCGTAGTTGGATAGAAAATGATAACATTCACCAATTGTACAACTATTTAGCGTGTTGAGGTGTCACTTCCAACGATACCCCTACTATAGTGTCAATAACATTGCAGAGGTAACATACCTTATTTGTGTCTTCCTTTCATCGATTGGGTGGATCTCTTCTTCTTTCATATTTTGACCTCTTCTCTCTTTGGTTGATAGCCCATGTACTAATAAATTTTTATTTTTAAGAAATGGCATAAATGGACCTCTTTTAGAAATTTCTCGATCTTATCTTTAAGGGTCACAAACTCTTTGGTAGCATGCCCATAATTATGAAGGTAGTAAAAATGTTTACTATTATTTGTGTTTGATATAATATGAATCTTCTTAGGAATTGAGATAAACTCATGTTAAGGTTGTCCTCTAGAATCTTTGTTTTTTTTTTTTTTTTTGAGAAGGGTGTAGTATTTGAAGAGAGGTTCACGTGTATCTCAGGGCTTCATTAATGCATGAGGTCTTTCAGTATGTTCTTTGTTGTAGTTTTCTTTTTTCTCTAAGATGAATTCAACTTAGACCTGATTACAAAACTCATTCAACCATTGTAATTGCATCAAATTTGTTACTTTGTGTCTCAACTTATATAAGTCTACAATGATCTTTTTGCACAAATTAACCACGATTGGTTGGTTCAACGCCACTTTTAGTTTAAGATTTAAATGTTCAATGCTACCTTGACGAATCACTCCAAAAAACATCTCAAGGATTTTGTCTTATCTTGTCTGATATAGGCTAATGAAATGGACAACAGGTGGTGTAGTCAACTAGTTGCAAACTAGGTGGTGAATTTATCAACGAATGTGTAAAAATATCAATGAAATGTGTTGGTAGTTGGATAAAACAATTCAAGAAGATTCCTTTAAGTGATGTTTGGAACATGTAGTAGAAGATGTCATGTCGTGTACAAAATAATTTAGATACATATATGTCTACATGCGTGTCAAGGTCATTAGTGTCACTGAAAGGCTTTTTCTAGGAGGGGAATCTCCATGATTTAAAAGGATATTGACATGATCTTGCAACACCTAAGGAGGAGGTGTGGGCAAAGGCATGGCTTCATGTTCTTATTTTTTTTTTTTTTTTTTTTTTTTTTTTATGCTTTAGCTCCTTGTGTTCTTGACATGAGAGTAAGAGGTGTGAGCAACTTGGGCCTTTATAGTATTTTTACTATGCTTAGGATCTAGTCAATATGATATGTTTTGTCTTTCTCCAACTTCCATCATATTTGACCATTCTTAGAATGTTGAGTCATCTTTGATAATTATCTTTTTTAGATTTTTGAATTTCTTTTAAAGATTAAACCATAAAGTTGTCTCACTCATATTCTTTTGTTATATTTTTCTAAGTTGTTATTGATGTCTATTATTCATCATGTTTTAAACGAATACCATATGATCTTTTTGAAAATTCTTCCTCAATTTCACCGAATCAAATAATTTTTATAAGAACCAAAATTATATTTACAAGATTGAAATATTTCGTACTTCCTTAATCAAGACATGATTTTCCAGTAAATATTCAAATAAGTGAAAAAGTACATATACAAATATTCTACCAATAAAAAATTAATAAAATAATAAATATAATAAATAATAAATAAAATAAAAATGTGCAATAAATAAATAATGTATATTTTAGAATAATTGCCTTAAGTTAAACTTAAGACTTTTGCTATCAATTTTAATAACTATGTTTAAATATTATTTTATATATATATATATATATATATATATATATATATATATATATATATATCATACTAAATTAATTTTATTTATGACTTAAACTTAAAAAGTAAACAATATACTTTTTAATTTTTAATCAAAATTATTAAAATAAAATACAAAGTACATAATCTAACATAAAAATTGCATCTCATACACAAATCCTAATTCATATTTTTTTAATATTTTATCGTTTCACTAATATTGAGTAAAATAAAATGTATAATATAATTCAATCCAGTTTTATATCAGATCGTTTCTCAACATATGATTTATAACTGGATTCAATATAATGAAAAAAAAAATGTTGGTTTTAGAGATTTATTTTTTTTGTATTCGTATTTTTTTTTAACTTATGTTGATAAATTCTGATTAATAATCTTAAAAAAATATTATAAACATCAATTATGCCGATGTTAATCAATAATTTTTAAAAATGATTTTTATTAATGCTAATTTTAGTCTAATAGCTAAATTTAAAACGTTCTTTATATATATATATATATATATATATATATATATATATAATATTTTGTGTTGTGATCCATTGATAAATTTTTGTACACTAAGAACATATTATCATTAATTTCTCTCTATATATTAGATTTGTTAACAGTGACAACTTAGTTATTAGTGAGAACTTAGTGTGTAAAGTATCATGACCTTATAATACAAACAATAAAGAAGAAGGGATGAAAACATAAAAATTTCATTCAATTGCACAAACAACTTTTTTTAAAAAGGTTTTTTTTTTTTTGTTTAGTGTTGACATAAAGCTATTTTAGTGGAGATTAAGAATCACTTTTAAACGAGACAAACAAGTTAGTAACGAGTTTCGTGATAAAAATTTCTACATTGTATAAATGAAAGTAAAATCACTTTAGTGTCAACACTGAATGATTAACATTGTAGTGGTAATTAATAAATATCCTAAATAGTATATAAAAAAATAAAAAATATGTCATAAAAAGTTTGTATAGAAATAATATAACTCAATTTAAATGAGGATGAAAAATTGAGATTATCTATTTCCAATAACGTATATTTGGATAAAGCGTACAATATTACGAAAAATAGCAATTTAAATAAAATAGGAACTCTTTTGGGAAGAGAATCAGGACCATGAACAATGTTGAGATATTAAATACACTGTCACGCAATATATGTTATGCCACGTTTACTTGTAATCTGAATTTAATTACGTTAACGAACAAATAAAAATGGATCACAATGATGAACAGTAAAAAAATGGATATGCTTACACCATGTTCTTAGTTACTGTATAAAATAAAGTTTCTAACAGTAACTAAAGATTATTTCCCATATATATATATATATATATATTATAAATTATTTTTACTTTTTATTAATTTAAAATTTCTAATATATTATCTTGTATATAAAATTAAATTTTTATAAATATTTTAATAATGATATTTATAATATTGAAAAATAAGTTTAAATTTAACTTATATGATTAATAAGGTAAGGATTGTTTCATTTATATTATATTATGTAATTGGTGTTACCTCTGGTGAATACGAGATTATATATATCTTTAAAACATTTAAGATTATGACACAGTATCAAAAATTAAGAAAAAGTACATAAAAAACAGTTAATTTTAAATTTTCTCTTATCAATAGTGATATCCGACAAAAACCTGAATGCTGTAAAGATGTTAAATTGAGTCATATTTCAGAAGTTATTGATACTCTATTAAACCATGTTAATATAGTTAAATATCAATTGCAAGTTGAACTACCCAATTTGAAATTTGATGTGTGAAATTTAAGGTAATAACACCATAAGAAGACACTGTCATACATAACATTTAGTCTTGCAACGATTTTTGGCATATGAACCAAATTTGGATATTGAATATTATACATTTATCATGTTGAGTTATCTAAATACTTCCTTTAGATTAACAATAGAATTAATGAACTGTCCATAAAAGTAAAAAGAAAAATTTATTTATTTTTAGGTTAAATTATTGGAAACTATTATTTCAAAATTCGGTCTCTAAACTAAAAAATTAAGTCACTTGGGTAAGTTCCCACAGTTTTAAACTGCTAAACACTGATTATTATTTATGGTGATTTTAAAAGTTATAGGAACTTGATTAAGAAATTTTACATGTTGAAGGATCATTTTTTTTTTAAATTTTAGAAACATATTTAAAAATTTAAAGTGGTCGTAAACTAACCAAGTAATTTAATTAATTATATATATTGTCTCTCGATTGGAAAAAAGTTGTAAAATTGTATATGGAAACAAATTACATAGAATTTTCAAAGTGAAAGTAACTCATCCTCCTCTCCCACAAAACAAAAGCATTATTTAAAAAAAATTGGGAAGCAACATAAAAGTGATATTGGTAGGGGAAATGCCAATACGAGCAAGACAAGAAAAGTGATGAGGTAATTAATTAGCACCATAACCTTACTCAATGGAGAAAAACACAGTTCCATGCACATCACTAATGGTACCAATTAGGTAAGACAGAAAGTGGGTTTTTTTTTTTTTTTTTTT
>Ga0209489_108944_pt1 | contig 13035 bp, 8 predicted proteins | sample SiratrowhiteBW_FD_187527 | JGI IMG/M metagenome (GOLD analysis project Ga0209489, IMG submission 187527) | Root nodule microbial communities of legume samples collected from California, USA - Siratro white BW (SPAdes) (version 2) | ecosystem: Host-associated > Plants > Roots > Nodule | place: USA... | reverse complement strand
TTTTTTGAAAATACTTGTTTGTTAGAATGTTTGATATTTTTTAATTTTGAAAATTATATATATTTTTTATTTTGAATATTTTTTTTAGAGTAAACTTCAAATTTGGATACCGTAAACGCGTGCGGTCTTTTGGTATTCCAGTCAAAGTTAAAACTTTAAATTTGGATACCGTAGACGCGTGCGGTCTTTTGGTATTCCAATCAAAGTTAAAACTTCTCAAATTAAACTCTTGTACGGTGCGAACGACCATTTTAAGAATTCAATTGAGTCATCATAACTTTTCAAATCAAAATTTGGATAGTTAGAAGTTAAACATTTTTTTAAAAAAGAAAAAAAACACAATATGTCAAAACTTTTTATTTTCTTTATTTTTTTTTATAAAAAGAACTAAAGGGGTATTTCTGGAAACAAAAAGAATTATGGGTGTAGGTCTAAATATATGAGGTTGCAGGGAGCAGTTTAATGGCTTGCGAAGAACATGTACTGATAGACATTTGAATTTATTCTCCTCCTTTTATTAAAGTTTTTCTCTTTTCCGTTTTTTCTGTTTTTTCCGTTATATATTTTTTTAATTATTTATTTAAAACATTAACAGACAAATCTAAACTACTCTATTTTTTATTTTATTTATTTAAGCAAAACAGTTTTTTTATATATTTATTTTAAAACTTGCAAATCAAGTATAGAAGCAGTTATTTTTATTGTTATATTTGTTTTTATTATTTATTATTTATTATTTATTTATTAATTTTCAGATGCTGTTGTTTTAAATTAAGATATTTTTGTTATTTTCTTGTTATTTTCATTTTTTTATTATTAATTATTTATTTTATTATTTTTGTTGGAAAAAATCATTTTTTATTTTTATTAATGGAAAAATTCAAATTTATTATTTTTATTTTTTTTTATTGTTATCATTTATTTTTCAAGAAAACTTAAACTAATAAATATTTTTTATGTTATTATTTTTTTTTTATTTTTTTTTATCAATATGCTTTAATTAAAATATTACCCGAACAAAATCGGGTATTGAGACACTTTACATTCAGTTCATCTTATGTTTATCAGTAATAATTTGAAAAGTTTCAGAACATATAATTACCATATTCTCAAATAACCATGTTCTTGCTATCACTCATCACAAACAATAGATAAAGAAAACACAAAAAATGTATAAATTTTCCTAACAATATACCAAACAAAAAACACATAACACCAACGTCTCACAAACACACGTCCAAGAACAAACTTAAAATGATAAATATGCTAACATGCACAATAATTAAGAACAAACACCATACACTTTTCTAAAGGGGTTACTTGTATAACAAATACAACTTTCAAGATTAATTTATTTTTTCAATACTCATCTAAAAAGTATAAGAAAGTTCAACACTTCACATATACAAAATCTACTTCCAATCCCAGAAGAATCAATACAATCGTAAAAACATTTTTTTATACTAGTGGGAAAGTTAAAAAGTATAAATAATGATCACACGATTTTCTTTCCTGTGATATATAATTTTTTTCTATTTTCCTGATTGTTATAGATCATTTGCATGTGCAATTAAAAAGAAAAGCACAACTAGGAACGTCCAAACTCAGATAAAAAGAATATAATATATAATAATTGACGGGCATCAAATAATACTAAAATATAATACAAATGTGGATAACGTGTAGCATATGGAGTTGGTGACTACAGAAAAATTAGCCTTCAGACACCTCATCAAAATGGAGTTATGCTTCTCCCTTCTCACGTCCTCTCTATAAATACCTTTTCTTGGCCTCTTCACAACACACAACTAAGCTTCAATCTTCTCTCCTTCTTCATCTGCAAAAAGAATAGAAATACTATACAGTGTTGATACAGTAGCAAACAAAGATGTTTGGCATCTTTGACAAAGGCCAGAAGATAAAGGGCACTGTGGTGTTGATGCCCAAGAATTTGTTGGACTTCAACGCCTTAACTTCCATTGGTAAGGACGGTTTTACTGGCGTTGCCACAGATATCTTTGGCACTGCCACGAGCATAGTTGGTGGAGCGGTTGATGCTGCAACTTCCTTCTTAGGCCAAAATGTTTCCTTGCAATTGATCAGTGCTACTCAGACTGATGGTTTGTTCTCATCTCACCAACCACACTATTTTCTATCATAACTTATTTCACAAATTAGACTTAAACTTTTTTCTGATTAGTTTGCAAATGTCATTATACTATTAATTAATATCTCTGATGTATGAACATATCTCATCCTGCTCCAGCTACACTTAAAATACTATAGTTTGAATGAACCTCAATAACGCAAGGAGTCACAAATCTAACTTCTGTGTACATTGAAAATGAAGTTTAATTAAATATTTACGGTAAACTTGTACTAAATCATTATAATTTTGATCATGTTTTTCTTGGATAAGTTAAAAACTCTTTTAAGGATGGAAAAGATAAAGGGACAAAATTCATTGTAAGAATCAATTCATTATTTTATGTTCCGACATACGTAATAAGTGGGGCATATCAGTTATTTTAACTTATTGTAAACGATTATACATTTGCAACTAAGTGGCTATATATTAGGAAATTATTTGTGTGAAAATATTTATCACCCTTTTTTGTTTTAAATATTATTGATCAACTGCAATATAAAATACTCATCTTTTTCATTATTATAATTGTACTATTGTATGTTTGTTTGCAGCTGGAAAAGGAAAAGTTGGAAAACTAGCATATTTGGACAAACGTCTTCCGACCATTCCAACGTTGGGAGATGCGAAGAAAGTGTTCAGCATTTTCTTTGAATGGGATGCTAATTTTGGAATACCAGGAGCATTTTACATCAGAAATTATATGACTGATGAGTTTTTCCTCGTCAGTGTCACTCTTGAGGACATTCCAAACCATGGAAGCATTCACTTTGTTTGTGACTCCTGGATCTATAACTTCAGGAAATACGGGGACAAGGATCGCATTTTCTTTGTGAATGATGTAAGTTTTTGGTTTTCCAACTATATATGGTCTTGATCATTGTATGTTTTCCTTCTATAAATGAGAAAATTAACTCATGAATATGTTACAGACATATCTTCCAAGTACAACACCAGCTCCACTACTCAAGTACAGACAACAAGAATTGGAGACTCTTAGAGGAGATGGAACTGGTAAACGCAAGGAACATGAGAGAATCTATGACTATGACGTGTATAATGATTTGGGCAACCCAGATGGTGGTGATCCTCGTCCAATCCTTGGAGGGTCTACCATCTATCCTTATCCTCGTAGGGTTAGAACTGGTAGAGACCGAACCAGGACAGGTTAGACTTGTTTCTTGATTAATTATACTCAATTATTTTGTTTGTGACGTTTATCATGATATAATAATATGTAATACGATTGGTCAATTGTTTATATATATATATATATGAGCATAGTTCTAATGGTATATATAACTATGAAGTTGTTTAACTCATCTGATCTAAGAATTTTAATAAGTTTTTCTTTCTAAATACACTGTACTAAAAGAACTTAAAATGATCCTAAACTTTGCTTAACATTTTTGGTGTAATGTTTTGCAAAGCAACAAACTATATAGAGGTGAATGTGAAAAAAGGGCAGATGGGTTTTATAAGTGAAAAAAGTTGCAGAATTTTGAAAATATATGAATGAAAAACAAGGATTTAATGTTCTATTTGTTGCATGCTTCATAACAGATCCCAACAGTGAGAAACCAGGCGAGATATATGTTCCAAGAGATGAAAATTTTGGTCACTTGAAGTCATCAGATTTCCTTATGTATGGGATAAAATCTTTATCTCAGAACGTGCTACCTATGTTAAAATCTGCAATTTTTCAATTGAAGATAACATCAAGTGAGTTTACAAGCTTCGACGATGTGCGTAGTCTGTATGAGGGTGGAATTCAGCTGCCAACAAACTTTTTGAGCAATATTAGCCCCATACCAGCCCTCAAGGAAATCTTCCGCACTGATGGTGAAAATGTCCTTCAATTTCCATTACCTCATGTTATCCAAGGTACCTAATGAAAGCACCTTCAATTTGTACATTAACATTTGTGGAATTAAATTATTAGCTTGATTTCACAATTATTTTCTTTTTAAATTGTGCAGTTAAAAGGTCTGAATGGAATACTGATGAAGAATTTGCCAGAGAAGTGATTGCTGGTGTCAATCCAAATGTGGTCCGTCTTCTTGAGGTAAGTCTAATTACTTTAAAGTCTCTAAAATGGTCAACTTTGTCTTCTTATTTTTGTCATCTTTCCTCATATATAATCCTTCAATAATGGCAGGAATTCCCACCAAAAAGTTCGCTTGATCCCTCTCTCTATGGTGATCAAACTAGTACAATAACAAAAGAACAGTTGGAGATTAACTTGGATGGGGTCACAGTAGATGAGGTAATTACATACACTTTTCACTATAATATCATTGATTCTGTATCTCATTACTTTTGTTATATTCTTATAGAATTTCTTTTAAATAATTCTTTGTACTATAGAGGCACTAGAAGCCATATTAAGTTTGTAATTTGAAGTTATGAAATAAAGTGATCACTGAAATTAAACTCTGGAACACAGGCACTTAATGCAAAGAGATTATTCATATTAGACTACCAAGATGCATTCTTTCCATATTTGACGAGGATAAACAGCCTACCTGTTCCAAGAGCATATGCCACCAGAACAATCTTGTTCTTGAAAGATGATGGCACATTGAAGCCACTTGCTATCGAATTAAGCAAGCCACATCCAGGTGGAGATAATTTGGGTCCTGTGAGCAGAGTTGTGTTGCCTGCAAAAGATGGTGTTGATAGCACAATTTGGCTATTGGCCAAGGCTCATGTCATTGTAAATGACTCTGGTTATCATCAGCTCATGAGTCATTGGTAAGAACTTCTTTTGCAATATTTAGCCAATCTATAGTGTTTGCCATGAATTTATTACTGATATTTTTTTTTTTCTTTTTGGTGTTGCAGGTTAAACACTCATGCAGTGATGGAGCCATTTGCAATAGCAACAAACAGACAACTCAGTGTGCTTCACCCCATTCATAAACTTCTCTACCCTCACTACCGTGACACCATAAATATCAATGGACTTGCTAGGCAATCTTTGATCAATGCAGGTGGCATTATAGAGCAATCATTTTTGCCCGGAAAGTACTCTCTTGAGATGTCTTCAGCCGTTTACAAGAACTGGGTTTTTACTGATCAAGCATTGCCAGCAGATCTTGTCAAGAGGTATTTATAGTAAAAGCAAACCATTGCTTTAAACTATTGCTTTTATTTATATATACATAATTCAAAATAGGTACCACAAAATCAACCAATTTATCATCATCTTTTAATAGAAAGTACATGTTTGGAACTACAAAAACAAATTTTTCTCTTTGATGATGGCAGAAGTGGAGAGAGGGTGATTGAATTTGTATTAACATTCTATTGTTCTTGTTTCAGAGGATTGGCAGTTGAGGATCCATCTGCCCCACATGGACTTCGTCTTGTGATAGAGGACTACCCTTATGCTGTTGATGGACTAGAAATTTGGGATGCTATTAAGACATGGGTCAAAGAGTATGTGTCCTTGTATTACCCTACAGATGTGGCAGTTCAACAAGATCCTGAACTCCAAGCATGGTGGAAGGAAGCTGTAGAGAAGGGTCATGCAGACTTAAAGGATAAGCCTTGGTGGCCTAAAATGCAAACTATTGAAGCTCTTGTTAAATCTTGCTCTATCATCATATGGACAGCTTCTGCTCTTCATGCAGCTGTTAACTTTGGACAATATCCTTATGGAGGATACATCCTGAACCGTCCAACTCTCAGCAGAATGTTCATTCCTGAAGAAGGAACTAAAGACTATGATGAGATGGTGAAAAACTATCAAACGACTTATCTGAAAACAATCACACCAAAGTATGAGACCCTTATTGATCTTTCAGTGATAGAGATATTGTCAAGGCATGCTTCTGATGAGGTCTACCTTGGAGAGAGAGATAATCCAAACTGGACAACTGATAAAAAGGCCTTGGAAGCTTTCAAGAGGTTTGGAAGCAAACTCACTGATATTGAGGGGAAAATCAACACAAGGAACAGTAATCCGAGCCTGAGAAACCGACATGGACCAGTTCAACTGCCATACACATTGCTTCATCGTTCAAGTGATGAAGGGTTAACCTTCAAGGGAATTCCCAACAGCATCTCTATCTAGAAGGAGTGTGTGGTTTCCTTGTCTTTGTTGTTGTACTTCTAAATAACATAGGTATATGCTACCTGTGTGTAATTGTGGCATGTATGTCTGCACTTTTGTGTTTGGATACTCTCAGTTTGCATATAATAAATAAGTGCTTTTCAATGTCATATTGGTTCTTTATGTTTACCGCCAACTTTGTAGAAGCTTTTTATGTTTATTAATTTTATGAGAACCAGAATTTATGCATAAAGTAATATATCTTAGAACTGTATTGGCTTTCAAATTTAACAATGCTAATATAATTCGACAGTATTATGAATGACATCGAAAGAAGAAAAGGAAGAAAAGAAAAGAAAAGATTGAAAAGTGAAAAAAGAAAAGAAAAGATTGAAAAGTGAAAAAAATAAAGAAAAAAATAAAAATAAAAAAGAAAAAAAAATATAATCGATATAATTTCATATGAAGTAGAGGGGATCTGATAATATCTGTCATTAAAGATTTTAAAGATTTTGTATGGAGATTCAACGATTATTAAAGTTTCCATTATAGGTTGGTATACAAACTATATATCATAATATGATTAAAGAATATTTTATAGGTTTAGAGCTGGTGGGACTCAATAGAAAAAAAAAAACAATATTAAGAAGGTTGTTTGGTTGGCTTTGGACATGGATTAATAATAAATTCAATAAAATTCATTTCACATATTTGGATTGGTGTTTAGATTTTATTGTATACATAAAATCAATTATCAGTTAGATAATTTCAGTATTAGTGTAATGAAGTTAGTTATGATATTAAAAGGGATAATGTTATATTATATTTACATTTATTTGTGTATAATCTTTGGATTTTCTTTATGCATATTTTATTTATAATTAAGCCAATTCGAAATTGTGAAAATATATTATGTTGTGCTTGATTGTAGAATAAAAAGATAATAGATTCTAATGCATATGTTGTCTCTTATGTTTATGATCAGTTGTGATAGAATGTGTAGTTTGTATACTGCGTTTGTTTTTTTATTTGTCACAATAAGAAAGTGTTCTGATTTGTTCTAGCAGAAATGTTATTAAGGATTGATTAAGTTTTATTACACATTGTGGATTATCTTAATTTAGTTTGTAACCGGCTTGAAATATTCCTAAAATATTTTTAATTAATTTATTTTTTTATTTGATAAAAAAAATCAATTTTAAGAATACATATTTTATGAATTTTCATTAGAAGTAGTATACATACTTTTATGAACTTAAATATACTTTTTAATTCCTCAATTCGACCAAAAAAAAATCTTAAAGTAAATATCTGGAAAAGTTGTAGTCAATGAAAAATATTGCTTTTCTTAGTTAATTAAAAAATTACAGAAATTAATCCTATAAAAAAATCTGTTGGTTCTTTGGTCCACTATGTTATTATTGTCACAAAAAATAAATAATAATTTAATTTATATTATTATAAAAATCTCAAATATTATCAAAAGATTATATAATTTTTTAGATAAAGATTGTATTATTTAAGTAGATCGAATTTAAAAATATTATGAATTTAATCAGTTGAATAAATTATGTGTAATTCTTTTCTTAAAACTAGTATCCTTAAATAAATTATGGGCTATCTTTGTAATGTTAGAAATTAATTTAGTGTATCAATATTCACTGCTTTTAAACTTAAATTAAAAAAAAAAAATCATTTCAATAGACTAAAATATAAACAGATTTAATTAATTTAACTCTGTTTAATACCATTATTTGACAAATAAGTTAATTCAAATGTAAGCACCATCCTATAATATGATTAAAGATACTTTACGAAATGTGATTTTTCATACGAAATAAAATAAATAAATAAACTTAATTAACATCCTTTATTTGTGATATATAGTAGGAATTTGTTATTTAGATTTTTTTTTTCTAATAATTTATCTATTATTAAGGATATGTTTATAAATCTATCATAGTATAATACATTCGATTACACTTAAAAACCAAACATTATCATATAGTTCGTTCAAATTTAAAAATGTCACTGAACAAAAACTATAACATACAAAATATGACTAAACAAAAATTATTAAAAAAATATAAAACATGAAAAATATAAGACTACGAATATAAGCATGAACCACAAAATCATTCATGCATGATCTTTTAAAAAATGGAAAGCTATACTTACATGAGAAATTGAAGATTACCATATCAGTTTTGTATATAATAGACAAAGAAATAATGTTACAAATAAAAGAAGTTTTATGACTATCGTTCATGTTTCATTCATTTCATGATGTGATTTATATTCTAGTGGTACAGGTTCAGACTAAATTACCACCAACACGAAAACAATTTATCTCAATTAATTATATAGAGATGTCACAAAAACTTTAAACATATATTAGAAAAGTTGGATTTAAAAAAGAAAAGTAACATAAAAAAATTGTATAAACAAAAAACAATTAGCATAAAAAATAGAAAACATGGAAGCTGCATATTTACAAAGAAAAATAGAATTACGATATCAGACAAACAAATAATAAATTAAATCATTCAAAATAGAAGTTTTAGAGCGAATCTAATAGAATTTTGGCCAGACGATTTAGCAAAAAAGTGCGTAACATAAACTGTTAATTGAAAATCATTTAATACAAACTATCATATAACTTTTAGTGAAGATTAGACGTCTAACGTAAATAATATTTTGAATATAATTACAAACTTAAAATGCTGACAAAAATGTTATTTTGTCGTGATATAAAACAATTATTTATGAAATGTACTGTTCAAGTTAATAATATTTTAATTGAAAGAAAAAATGTACCGTTTAATTTACTTATTTTATGAAGAAAAAGAGAATCTAGAAAACTTATAGTGAAGGAAAGTGAGCCTGCATCAAACAAAAAGCTAAGTAAAAATAATGAGTGGGGAAATATGAAAGTACTTTAATCTATTGCTGAAGGGACAAGTTGATCACTTCCCCAAATGCCTAAAACATGTATTACCCTTCTTCTTCATTACTTTTTCCTCAACCAATGAAAATAATGTCATTAACATTTAACCCTAATTATTACATTCATAACCAAAAAAAATGACTCTTCATGATAAGTAAGTTTAAAGCCAATAAAGAGAAAGAAGGTTAAAGTGTTTAACACCGACATTAAGAAAAAATCACTTCTCAAACCCTAAACCTAAAGTTGTTTCATCAACTCGTGACTCGCGTGTGAATTATAATATATTTTGTATTTTGGTTTTCCAGATAAGGGAAATGTATGATAATATTAATTAATGACACGTACAACTTCACTCTCTTTAATGCAAAACAATCATGGATTAAAACCATAATTAATTATTACCATTTCTCTAATATTTAATGTTCAAACCAAACCAAGAGCACACGACGACGTATTAGGGATAATAATAATTACTATTATTTTAATATGTTCTTTAAAAACGACGTGTTCTTTAATATTCTTTACGTCCTAAAGTTATGGACAAAACATATTCGTTTCTACTTTGAAAAAATGACTTAACGTGACACGTTCCATGCTGAGATATGTACTTTTCGTGACTGAAAGAAAACAAAAATAAAATGTCGTTTTATAGCTTATATGAGATTATTGTTGTTGTCTCTTCGTGATCTTAGTGAATTATTTTTTTCACATATTTATATTACAAAAGGTAAAAGTAAAACGTAAAGATAATTACAGATGGCATTAAATATGATGTTAATTATTCTATATTTTAAAGGATGGAGATGGAAAGAAAAGGACCCCATAGTTTTTTAAGTCTTGAAATAATCATTTACTTGTCTTTTTCAAATCAACGTGGACATGGAAAGGACGTGAATTGTTAATTTATTATTTTTCAACACCTAAACATTATAATTCATATTATTTTTTAAATGAGCTATGAATCACTTGTTAAGGATTTGATATAATATGAAGCTATTATATATTGGGTTTGAAGTTAATTAACAATAGACAATGTAGCTACTACAAAAAAAAAAAAAAAAAAAAGTGAATGTTTTGATCGTGCTTATTATTTTAGTAAGGACTCAAATTTTGAAGTTTTATATTATTTTTTAAGTCAAATGTCTAAGAAAACAATATACCAATTAATTAAAATAAATTGTGTTGTAAAGATTGAATTAGCATAGCACAACCTAAAGAAATCGTTTCAAACGTGGGATGGTTGTTAGAAAATTCACCATGGACAAGAAACTAATTAAAATATTAATACATTATTAGATCATGATTCTTAGATTAACTTTGAAAAAGAAACAAAAAAATAAGTGGCATATCATACATTCATATTTTTTAATATTCGAATTCAGAGAATATTTATCAAAAAAGAATCCTAAGCAACCTCGATCAATGACGTGTATGAGCACATGCCATGTTTTCTTCGACATTATTGTGGATATGATAATTGTCGTTATTATAATAATGAGCAGTAGTTCTTGTTGCAATAAATAACCAACCAAATTCAATTCACCTCAGATTTTAAAAATATATATTGAAAATTTTAAATTGATTAAATTATAATATATAATTAAGTATAAATTTTATGTAAAATAATTTTGTGAAGTTGAATTAAGTTTAAATATTTTTTAACACGATAAGTTATTTTGGCGTATGCGTTAATTTTATTAAACCTATTATCTTGTTCGCTATTGAATTTTTTTTTTTTTAACTTCACATTTGACATGTTCAACCTTCAATATAAGAATATAGATTACTTCAACTATACATATAATCAAATATAATGTATCAAATTAAACTTTTTTAAACAGTAAAAAAATATACTATTATTTTATATCCTATTAAAAAACAATTTTGTGAGATAAGAAACAGATTGTGCGTTGCTTGGAGTTCCACGTTGAACTCTTCTAAAAAAATATTCATGAGACATATTTTGAGAGCATGTTGAATTATTTGACTGTTTTATATAAAAGAAAAAGTACTATTGCTTTTTTTAAGAAAAATATAATATATCCTATTTCTTACGGATAAGATATGCAAAATTTCTTCCCAACAAAACGACAAATACAACGTGGGCACGTATATTGAAGAGAAATAGTACACAATGCCTCATATTTGAAAAGACATTAACTAATTATTTTAATATATAGATAAAAGTGTATATGAAAAGTACGTCTTTAAAACCTATAAAATATAATATTATTTATTATAGAAAATAGAAAACTATATAATATTATACATATATTTTTCCGACATCAAATCTGTTTCCACCATCAGAATTGTCGCATTTAATATATATGGTTGATTTTGGTTTTTCACGGCTTGGGTTTTATCACAAATAAGAATATTTATGAATTAAGAAAGAAAATGTCTATAAAGTACTTATAATCTACTTCATTTATAATATAACATTTATGTAATGAAATTTTATTTATTTAATTTAATTTTACTATACTTTGATATTTTTAGGATTTTTTTGTAAGTTTACTCCTATTTCAGGATTTTATAATACTCATATTTTTATAATTTTATATTTACAAGTATACTATTTACAAAATAATTATACCCTGAATCTTATTTAATAGTCTTTTTCCTACTGAGAATTCCTAGCAAATAGTAATGCACTTTGTAACTCATTTTTTAACATCCTTAATACTTAATTATTGAATCGAACGTCTAATCCAAATCAATCTATCAGTCATGTGAGTGATGGGTGGTCCCAACATTTGTAATAGAAGAGGTGGCAGATAATATAATTAGCATAATTATTAATAACTATTATTATTAGTATTATAAAATGAATAAAATAGTATGAAGAAATACGATTTCGATTTTATTAATAAAATTGAAATTATACTCTTCGTAATACTTTAATTTTACTGAAATATTTTTTACTAGTAAAATTATTTTAACTTTTTTTAAATTAGAAATTAAAATCGCACCTAAAACATGATTTCCTGAAATTCTCTTCCAAATATTACTTATCTATTTTAGTATTTTTTTTTAAATTGATCTATTTTAGTAACTTCAAACTAAAATATTACACCATTCTTTTAATAAAAAACGGATGAACTCGTTCACCGGTTAATAGTACGTCCATCTATATTTAAATGATTTAGTATAGTCATAATTATTATTAACAAAGTATGAATAAAATTACTATTATTATTATTATTATTATTATTATATATTACTCTAGTTTTATTTAGTAAACTGTAATTCATAATGTAAACTCCCGTAAGTCTTTTTTTCTTCTTATATATTTTCTTTCTTTCACTTAATTTTCTTTTTATCTTTTTCTAATTTAGAGTTATGTTTTGTTTTTTTATTTATCTTAAAATATTTCTCTTAACCTTTATTGATCTTACTATTGAGATTTTTCTAAAAGAAGCCTTAATAATATAACGAGCTATAAATAATTCATATGAGATATTAGACACCATTAACTCAAAATTTTTAAAATTTTATGTTTGTAAATATTTTTTATTATATATATTTTTAATTTCTAATCAATCATGTGAAAGTTTCAACTTTCAACTGATGTTTATTTTTCTTAACATAAATGAAAGAAAAATATAGAGGAATGGGTGTGAATCTGAAGAGTAGCTTTCAATATCATGCACTGTTCTTAACCTACATACAAAACAAACACACCTCAATCATGGGGCTTAGTCACTCTCTGTTTCTCCATCATCTTTTCTTTGGTAGACAAAATCATTGTGAGGTATGAATTTACCTCCTTTGTTCACATTCGGATGTTCATGATTTTTCAAAAAAAAACATCTTATGATTGGATTTTTCAAAGATTTTTTTTTTCTCCCACGACAATATGTAAAGTCACTTCTAACAACCATT
>Ga0209489_108943_pt1 | contig 13036 bp, 6 predicted proteins | sample SiratrowhiteBW_FD_187527 | JGI IMG/M metagenome (GOLD analysis project Ga0209489, IMG submission 187527) | Root nodule microbial communities of legume samples collected from California, USA - Siratro white BW (SPAdes) (version 2) | ecosystem: Host-associated > Plants > Roots > Nodule | place: USA... | reverse complement strand
TATTGTTCTTAAATATGTTGGCCACGCAGTTTTACATATGCATTCATGTTTGCCTATAATGTCATGTTTTTTTTTTTATGGGATAGCGTTTATTGGAAGCTTAAATACGAATAAAACAAGATGCTCGCTGGTTACTTTTCAATTTAAGAATTACTGGAAAGCTGTTTTGGAATTTGTCTCTTTGTGCTTTATATTTCATATTTTTGGAAAATAGGTTGCCACTGGAAATTGTAAAAATTCAATGAAGCCCATAGAAACTTCAAATGTGAATTCCAGATATGGATCCTCTCCTCTTCCAGAGAGATGGATGGACACATTTTCTGCTATTTAAAAAGCCAGTGAGGTTCGTTAGATGCAAGTTATTCTAATACTGAGACCTTTTGCTTCAATTTTTGTATGTGGGATTTGAGATAGAAAAATTATTCTTTTGACAACAGCTCAAATAATAATACTAGTATCTAACAATTCTAACCTAGTCTTTGTTTATGTCATAAAGAGTAAAATTATATTATCTTATGGTTTAAATCAAAAGAAGAAGATTTTATAACAAAGTCAAGAATTTAAAATCATAAAAGAAGAATAGATGAAATTTTTCATGAGGTAGGTTTAAGTTTTTTTTATCTTAAAAAAATGAAGTAAGATTGTATTACAGAATTGAGAAAGAAAGAAAAAGTTTGTACATGAAAGATATATATATCTTCACCTCAAACAACAACAAACTAATGAAAAAGATAAATCAAACCACAATAAATCAATACCATCACCTCAAACAACAACAAACTAATGAAAAAGATTAATCAAACGGCAACAAATCAATAGAAAAAATAAATGACAGAAAGAGTTTCAAAATATTCAAGATATTGACCATTCAAACTTTTTCTAAAATCTATTTTAATTTTTTTTAATTAAACAATATTATTCTTGGTGAGTTGCTCACTCACCACACACCTAGTCCCGTTTAAAATTTTATACTTTCTAATAAATTTATAATATTTAGAAAAATGTTTTACTAGGGCAGCACAAAATCATAATCTTGGTGATCTATACGTGGAGGCCGACTATGTTCTTTCCTTTTTATTTGTTTGAATACCTAGATGTTGGTGTTTAAAAACGAGGTGATTTTGTAATGGGGCTAGCAAGTATCAAAAAAGGAGGGAACGAAAGATCTCCAACAATGGAATGAGTTACAACACCGCCACGACATCTTATTTGAGATTAGAAGCATCTTATTTTATCTTTGGAATTGGATTCCGCGCCACAACTAAGCACGTCTCTCTTTCTTCAAAGGCCACAGAATTGCAATTCCATAATGGTTTCTGAAGTGTGTGGAAAGAAGAGTGCAGGTCAATTGTTTTCAAGCCTTTTCAAGAAGTAATTTCAATTCATTCTCCCTTACATTACCCAAAAAAACCTCATCTATTATGAGGCATACATTACAACACTTGTAAAAATAAAAAACCCTCCACAATGGCATACATGTACAGAACTTTGCTAAGCAATTGGTTTATTCCTTTCGCTTTCACCCTATAGAGGTTATAGCTGTATTAAAAAAAGCCTAGCTTTGTCCCCACCCCAGAAAAAGGCTAAACCCATTGTGATGGTTCTTCTCTATGTGAATACTGGACAGCCATCAGCCACAATTCCAGGTGCAGTTGGGCAACTAGCCAATGGGCACTTGTCCATATGAGCTCCCCACCACTTGAGAGTATGGCCAGTATTTTGCAGGGCAAAGAATATTAGAACACCCATGAAAGCTGTGCCTGAATCCAGTGCTGCGGATAGTACATAGTTGTACTTCTGCCACCAACGTTTATGGTAGCGGAAGACGAAGTAATTGAAGATCATTCCAGTCAACAACCAACTTGCAATATTGGCAGGAGTTGCCGGTGGCATTCCGGCAAAGCCAAAGCTTATAACTGGTATGTTTATCAGTCGTATCCATTTCTTCTCAGGGTACATTTTGCTCAACACCCAAACAGGAACTGGCAACACTGCTCCAATCAGGAATAACCACACAAGGTTCCTGTATAGCCCACCGGGTCCAAAGAGCCGCTTTGGTCCAATCAGACCCCATATAACAGAAGCATCAAAGGTAACTCTGTATTTCGGGCATGTCCAAGGACTGTCACGGTGAGCTTTATCATCCAAGCATAAGTCCTTAATGTTATCCATCATCCACCAAGCCACTGCAAGGTTCATTACACCAGCAACAAGAGTTCCCACCAGCTGTTTCCAAATTATTATAAGCCAAAAATTAATTAAGTAACTAGAAAAGTAAGGAAAAAATTCTAGTAGTTGAATTAGGAGATTTGAAGGTGCACAGACCTGAGCGGTATACATGCATCGTGGAGGAATTTTCATGTAGTGGCCAAGTTTGAGATCTGACAAGAAAGAGAGAGCATGGACGGTGCTGATTCTCCCATAAATCTTGAAGAGCAAATTTGCAATTGGTTTTCCCGGAAGTGCGTACCCAATCATGAACTGTGCTATAATGTCATATCCAGGTTGCTGCCACATGATTCAGAAAACAAACTCGTGTTATAATGTTAATTCCCACTTTGCATCAAACTAATAGTGGAGGGACCAGGAATATTGGAGATAGTACCTGGTTGGTAGTTGCTTGAATGACACCAATCGGGAGGGTTACAATAAAAGCCAAAGCAAAAGCAAAGAGCATACCCCACCATGGAAGTTGCACAATCGGTTTCCACACAAAGGCCATTACAAGGGATAGTGCCATGCTCCCAAACAATATACTGAGGAACCACCATTCAGGTACTTGCTTATAAGCCTGCATGAGTCTACCATGGACATCTAATTTCGCTTTATTCATCGCGGATTTACTCTGTCTCCAAATATCTCTGGGAAAGGAAACTATTTCAGTCTCAAACTATTCTACATCTGTTACTTTAAATAGAGAATATATGGATGAAAATTGAGAAGGATTAATACTATTCAAAGTTTTCTGATCCATTTCCATGTCTAACATGTAGAGATACTAGCGCATCATTAATTCATATAAACAACTACCACTCTGAAGTGATTTCATGCAATCAAGCTTTGAAAGTAACCTACCTTCCATTAAACAGTGCCACGTGAGTGATGGTAGCCGCAAATCTTGCAAAACCCGAACCAATACCAAATGCAAACAGAGGACTAAGGTATAACTTGCTGTATTTGTTGTATGCATCAACGTCAAGATCAAAGTCCTTGGTTAAGATCTTGGTAGTGTCATATTTATGTCCAGTGGTTGTGAACAACTGGTTAGAAAATATAGGAAACTTGCGGGCATCAAAAGTGTTGAACTTCCAGTAACACACAGGTACAATGATGTAGATGAACATGATAAATCCAACGCCCACATTAAGAATGGACGACCATGGTGAAACAAGGGGGCTCCCATGGTAAGCTGAAATCCCTGCCCAATCAAGTGTGAAGGCACCAATTCCAAGTCCACGATAACCTGATCCAATTTGCTGTGCAGTGATGCTATGTGGCCATACCCAGCACACCCACGAGAAGAATGTTAAGAACGTGAACAGATAGCCAGGGAGTGCATAATAGAAGAAGCTTGCACCCATGGCAATGAGGAAAAATTGCATCCTCGTAAACCCTTTTGATCTCTGCTCCTTTTCATGGAGAGCCCTGTAGCATAAGGTTACTGATTTAATCAAAGTAACATTAGAGGATACAATAAACTACTAAATAGCAGAACCTTTAATAAAAAATTGTTCTGCTGTTGCGTAAGCTCTTTTGGAGAAGATACTAAATAATTGGCTATAGGTCAATTCTACAGTAGCCAATGCAACATTGACAGCAACGTAGTGTTAATATATCTTCTACTTTAACTTTTCAATGCTCACTTGCAAAGGGAATATTACAACAATTTTGGTATATGGGTTGTGCGCACTGATCTTAAAATAAAAGTCTCCTTCTTTCCAATTACAGGCTAGGAATTACCATTCGTTTATTCAATCAAATTACAATTCAGTCAATTTAGTCAACGACAGACTTGATTCCATTTATCTGCATTGATTTAACTTGGTATAAATTCTTTGGCAGCAACACCACCTCCCTTATGTTCATAGAATAAGAATACAAGTAAAAATCTGCATCTATTGGTTGGACTGAACTTTTTAGTCCCATAATATGTGTAAACGCACGGTTAAATAGTTGTTTGGAAAGTTCCAATTGTGAGTTAACATAGCACTTAGCACTATGCAAAAAGAGATATCGCACATAATTAATAGTTTTTTTGTAATATTTACCATGATTTTTAACTAATTGATAGTATAATATAGTAATTGCTTTCTAACTATTCCTCTTGTACAATTATTGTGGAGGTTTTCTTTTATTAAATGGTTTTCCGTGGTTTGGTGAGAGCTTAATGAAAACCAGTCCAATAAAGAAAACGTAATATTGAAGAAATGAGGAAGAATGAACCTAAAGAGAGAGACTTGAGCAAGGTTTGCAGGCCACCACATTTCAACGGGATCAACCAGATACCTCCTCAGAATCCCAGCCCATCCATACCCTATCATCTGCAACTCAATCATTCGCAATAATAATGAGTTTGAAAAGCAAAATTCAACAAACAGATTGAACAGAATATATGCTCCAAAGAAAAGAAAAACAAAACATATCAGAAGAAACAGATTTTAATATTGAAAAGAAAACATAGCATGGGAGAAACCTTCAATCTTCACAGATCTCAAAGCCAGACTTCATTTTTAAGCTTTAACAAATATGCATGTAGAGAATGAATTATTTATTTCCTACCAACCCCATCACCCACAAATCTCTTTCCAAACACACGAAAAAATAATAATTATCTTTAAAAGTTCCATTAGGATATAAATAAAAAATATTACCAAAGCAAAAAAAACTTTCTAAAAGTTCCACATGAATAAGAGGCAAAGATGCACAATTTGAAGGAGGGTAAGCGAAACCTGAGTGGTTAAGACGATGACGAGGGCACAGAGAAAGCTCAAACTCTGTTTATAATAAGCCTTCATAACAGTAATGGCGCCAATGGAGTAAGCATCACCCCCTCCAAAGGACACACCACAGTTTGCGAAGATGGTGATGATGACATGCTCCTTCATGTTGAAGGGTCCAGGGTTCAAGGTGAAGCGCCACCCGAGAAAGCTGTACTCTTTGGTGGGAAGAATCGTGGCCATGAACCTTCCTATGGGGAGAACCGCGATTTGCATGAGAATGGCAGAGATGGTGAGCGGCTGAGTCCTGAAAGTGAAGAACGTGTTCAGGAAGATTAGGAGCACGCATGATGACAGTCCCAGAGACCATGCCCGGAAAGTCATCACCGGAAGGGATGGGTCGTCGGTCTCCGGCACCACCAGAGCCACCTCCTCCACCGGACAACGGTCCGGAGGTAACTCTCCGTTCCCCGCCTTTTCAGAATCCGTCGTGGTGGTCTTGGCAGCCGCCATTGAGTGAAGGGTGGGAAGGAAATGTGAAATGGAGATAAGCTGTGAGGAAAAACAGAGTGCTCTGTTTCTCTGAGAGTGAGAGTAGCTCTGTTTTTCTTTTGCTTGTCCCTAACTCATCGATAAAATGTCCCTGGCTGCTCCTTATAAAGGAATGTGAGATTTTATGTGATATTCCCAAAGTGTCCCTATGACAGTCATTTTATGTTATTTTTCAACCAAAATATTTTTATGATTAAACCATCAGGATTATTTTTTACCATACAAGGAAAATAATCTTTTAACGTCACAATCCCGTTTAGAAAAGTAATTTTTAATTGTAAATCATCTTAATATATAAATTTATTGATATAAATTTTCTTCTTATTAAAGTATTTTTTTCATACTTTCTAATATTGGATCGGTCATTACTTAAAAAATAAAAAATGACAGCTAAAATAAATAATAAATAAATACATTTTAAATAAAAACAATGGGTTAAAATTTTTTGAGCCGTTGGTTACCCCTAAGATTTTTTTACCCGTTTTATCTCAAAAAATAATTTAATGTAAGACAGCTAATATTATAATTTTATTCATATTTTAGTTTCAAAATTTAATGAGACATTTACGAATAATTTAATGAAGTATCTTACAAAATTCATCAATTTCATTTATGACTTCATAAACTCCTGAAATTCCACCGTTTCTATATATCAATGCATTTCCCGAGAAGACTGTTTGACCTCTGCAGCTTCTCTGGCAGTCAAAACAATCAGTATATATTCCCATTTATTTTTGTCAAACCTAGAATAAAAAATCTAACGTAAATTTCCCATTTGTGAGTTGAATGGTGGGGTGGAAAAAAATACATTATCAATTAATTACAAATTTATTTCTGAATTAATGTTAAGATGTTGTAAAAAACATACTTTTAATTAATGTGAATATTTGATTATAAACATGTTTGAATTTTTTAAAAATACGGTTACATTAGTTTGGAAGCAACTCAAACAATAGAATTTAATTTTATTACACTTTAAAAACATGTTTAAAACTTTTCAAGACATCTATTTTAGTTAAAGTAAATACTAAAATAACAAAATATTTATTACACTTAAATATATATTTATTAAGTAATATATGCATTGATGATTAATTGTACCATTAGCAATGAAATTAGTGCAAACATTTTACAGTAACGTGTTTCAGTTTGTATGTGTTGCCTGCTCCAGCGTGTGAAAGACACGTGCTGAGAAGAGTGTCACACGCTTACCTTCCAATCTCCAGCCTAAGGAAAACTACCACGTGCGCGAGTAGGGCCCACGTGGCAATCTAAGCGCCAAATCAGATGACAGTTGGAACGCCACGTCATCAAAACGGAGGAAACCTCGTGCTGGACTCAGCTCTACGCATGAAAGACGACGTTAACGTTAGTGGAATCCACGTAACTGTTACGGATACGTAACTAAAAACAAATTACTCTTTTTTTTTTTTTCATTTTTACTACGATAACATTTTTTAATTCTTGAAAAAGAAAAAATAATTTTTTTTTTAATATACCAGTTGTTGAAAAAAAAAAACTTAGATAAAAGGTGTGATGAATGTGATTGGTTTGACTCAAAATACATTATGATATGCTGACCACGTGCGGCTTATAAATAAAAATGTTAAAAGTTGTATTTATTTATTATTCTCTTGCATTTACGTATAGTCACTTTTATATTTTTTATTATTTTAGTCACTGAAAAATGAAAGACTTGTTTTAATAGTCTAGTGATAAAGAATTTGATTAAAGTGATAAGTCTTAGTATTTAAAACTATTTGGGGAAGAAGTTTTCAATTGTAACGGTTACAAGTGTATGGTCATGAAACATAAAGTTTAACATGTTCGAATGATATGCTCTGTATGTGCGGTGTTCGCTAACGTCTTCGTTTAGTCAAAAACGTTACAAATTTAGGTCAGAATGTAAATATAAAATAAAATAAATTTTATTCTCGTTTCACGTTCTTTCTTTAATATTTTATTTATTAATTTGAGTAATTTAGGGTTTTCTTTAATAAAATAAAATTTTATTTTCTTTAATAAAATAAAGTTTTTGTCTCGTTTCACGTACTTTCATGATAATTTTTCGCCTTTCTATCACAAATCCAGTTTCCAAACCAAATACAGTCTAACATTTGAAAAAACTTAAACCAAGAATGTATGCAATCCTAAAAAAATATCATTATGATTTATTTGAAGTAAAATAAAAAATAGATTAAACTATAATTTTGATCTCCTTTTAATTTTTATATAAGGTTCTGTTTTTTCTTTTTCATACCGTTTTAGTTTCCATGTTTAAAAAAATTATAATTTTGATTTAATCTTATATATATATATATATATATATATATATATATATATATATATATATTGAATACTGATTTTATAAAATCTAAATAAAAACATCCAAAAAAAAATCAACAAAATTATGGATAAAACTTAAATAAATAAGATTAAAATTTAATAAAAAATTATTCTTTGAGTGATAGGCTTTTATAGAAGTAATTATTATATAAGTAAATAATATTATCATAACTTTCGGTTGGATGATGCGTTCCACTACTATAATGATTTTCTTTTCATCGCAAGTGGCCATCTTTAAACCCCATTCATTCACTTATGACGAAGTAAAAGAATAGTTAAATTTTAATAGACAAATATTATGAAATCCAGTAAAAATTATGTATATTGTGTGAATATTATTTAAATTTAGGTATAACTTAAAAATATAAACTAGTATGAATAATTACGAAAACCCGTGTTTTAAAGAGGACATATCAAGGATTTTATTTTTATTATCTAAAAATAGATTGAATAAATGAAACTACAAAAACTAAATTAAAATTCCTATAAATTGCATAAAAATAATAATTTCATGAGGTAGGGTAAAATATTTAAAGTTTAAACTTTATATTTATTAATCCATGGTGCACATCTATCTCCTTGCTCCTGAATTATATAATATTTTATGCTACGAGTTGCTATTTTTGTTTTACTTTTCTAACTTATCAATTTTCTTATTGATTGATTTATGATGAGATGTAGCTTTGGCCATTTATGAGCTAGCTAAGAACTAAAAATGAAAGATATTGATGCGAAATTTCATTTAATGTAGTTTTATAATTTATTTTTTAAATTGATTTTTTACATATCATGACTTTATGGTAGTTTGCAAAGATATGGATGTATGATATTAATCTTCTATTAAAAACTTTGCAATATGATTGTTTTGTGATAAAGCATCCTCTATAAACATTTGAGATAGTCACAATAATAGAACTCGTCTTTCTGTGATAGAATTCATTTTGTATGGATTTGTATAAATTGTAATTTGATTTGCAACTGGCATATCATCTAAAATAATTTCTCTCACATATATATATATATATATATATAATTGTCAAATTATATATGTTCATCGTTAATTATTAATAGACTTTAACAGTTTGTAAAAAATTATTAACAGAATATACATCACTGTTCTATAAAAAAATATTGTTAAAGACAAATATTGGTAAGTATGGATAAATATTATTCACAAATAATATCATAATTTTTGGTAATGATAAAAGTACATTAAAAAAATTAAATTTAAAATATGTCTAAATTTCATTAATGATATCTATTGACTTAATTCAAAACTTTTAATTATATTCACTCATATCAATATACAATTATCAATTAATATATAATTAATATGTATGATATTTTACCATAATATTTTAGTATTAAATTGTTCTATATAATTATTAATTTATGATAAAGTAATATTTTATCTCTATTAACTTCTCCTGGTCTAATACATTAATATTATATATATAATATTAATGTATTAGATAATAAGAAGGTAAACTATAGAATATATAAATAGAATATATATATATATATATATATATATATATATATATATATATATATATAATCTAATAATACGGTCTTAGTATATTTTATAGTTCAACATTTAAATACTCGTATAAATAAGATATTTTTTTAATAACTTCCTTTTATACAAATCACTTTTATACAAATCTCACAAATATATAATAATAAATCATAATTCAAATCCACATTTTTATAATAAAAATAATGATTTTTTTTTATTTGTACAACATGTCTCCCCATTTAAAATTATATCATATAATACAATAAAATATTACTTGAGTAGAATTATTTCAAATGATATTTTTACTAAAAATATACTTACTCTCAACTTCACCTCAGTTAAATAATAATTAAAATAAATAAACACTGAAAAAAAGTTATATTATTTTTAATTTACTTGTTATGATATTGCGACTTTGAATTGAATTTAAATATAATATTTTAAAATAATATTATAATAAAAATTTATTCAACTTATTATATCACTTGTTATTATCAATTACGAGATCATGTATAAATATTTATTTGTGGATTAAAAATATTTAAATTCTAATTAAAAAGATAATGTTATAAATCTTATATTAATATAATTAAAATATAGTATATAAATAAATTTAAAATTTATCTTATAAACTAATTTTATGAATTGAATTATATAAAATTCAATATTACAGTTCTACTAAGATGAGATAAGTAAAGTGTATCCATTATATCATTCACATTCCACTCAAATAGATATGAAATACAGTCTACATTATATCGTTCACACTTAAAAAGGTTATATTAAGATTTTAAGACTATTCCATTTTATACTTGCCTACAAACTTATTTTATTCATGTTATTTAGATGAATGAAAACTATTCATTAATTATTTTACATAAGAACTATTTAAGCATTATTTTAAATAATTAAAAATTATATCACTTTCTTCGATAACTTTCAAATAATGATATTATGTTGTGGCAGAAGAGGGTGGAGTGTAATTGATGGAGAGAAGAGCAAGCTGATTCTAACTATAGCAACAATGGTTTCCAATGATATAAATAGAAGATAATTTTAACTCATAATTTTATTTTTGAAATTGATTTTATCTGAAATTAAATTATAAAATAGAATTATCATTAAATTAATTAATAAAACACGAAAATGATTTGAAATTTCTTTCACTGAGATTAGTCGAATTTTAAGTACGTTTTTAATTTAAAATTGATGAAAAAAAATATTTGAGCCACCATGAAGCGTTTTTCGCACGCTTGAATGTTGTGATGACACGTTACGGAGGAAACCTGGGGTAGTGTAGTGCTACACGTAGGATCTAGTATTTCTAACAAGCCAACGGAGTCCTAACGGCGTTTGGCCATTTATGGTTCCACCTGGGCTTTATTAAACGGCGACGTGGCATTATATCAAACACGTCACTGCGACGTGGGTTAAAAGGCCCGTGTGATGCGCGCAAGCAAGCAAATCTAACTAAAAGTGATTACTTATTGATGATTGCACTTTGACACTGAGATTATGGTTGATGATTGCATCATCTTTACTTTCCAAGATTCAATTTTGACTTCAATTAGTATACAAATTATAATTAAATTGAGATAGTGGGTTTAATAACTCAATTAGCAACATCATTTTTTACAGTGAATGTCACTGCTAACCACAGGAAAAGCAAGAAAAACGAAAATTGTAACTGTAATATCAAATTATACTATTTTTTTAGTGCTGGTTTAGTATAGTTGTATATATGTTTATCTCTCCATAAATTAAAATAATTAATTTTAAGAAAAAATATTAATTTAAAATTGAAAAGAGATAACAGTTAATTAGGATAAGATATAACATCATGTACGCTTGTTGAGAGTCCTGTGTGACAACTTATTCCTCAATCAATGTCATGCGTTATGATGCTCAGATTAAAAAAGATTGATTAACATTTTGAGCGAATAAAACAATTTTTCTGTGAAACCAAAAGTAATATTTAATAAAACTATATTTCATTTTCATTATATTTATTCCAATTTCCTTTTCACCCATCCGTTTTTTTCTAACTGATTTGGTACTTACGTGGAACCGTGGTGGCGGTCCCACATAATCGGTCAAAAGGAAACAAGTCAATCTCATTACTCGCAGAGTCAACAGTAGTGAAGACGAAGCAGAGGAGGTGCCCCTAAAATTGCACCTAGAGTTTTCAAATTAAGAAAAAAGGAAGCATTTTATCATTTCAAAAATAGTTTAATTTTTTATATAAAACATTATTTTTAAAATACTAGTACCTAAACTATTTTCTTTAAACAACGCTCAAGACATAATTTAACGATTATTTAGCGAATTAAAATCTTAAGCCTTTGTTTATAAATTTTAATCTGAGCTTTAACCACGGTGGAACATAAAAATTCCAATCGTTACCCGGAAATAGAAACAAAGAACTGGGAAGAAATAAGTAGATGCTTTTGCTATTTTGGCGAGCGGAGAGAATTTCATTCCATATAAGATAAGGGCCAAATGAGAAGACAAAATATTTTATAAATAAAAATTTATAAATTGATATCTTAAATTTATAATTTTGAGATGAGTTGTGTGAAGCATCCTAATATATTATTTGTAATAAACAGAAAAAAAAAAATGATGGAGGCCATAAGGAAAAAGTGAGGGAGACTAAGGAGTGCGTTAGAACCGAAGGTTGATGGGTTGAGTTTGAAGTGGAGGGTCCCACTGAACTGGAGGGAAGTCCAAAGTAGATAAGATAGGGTAGGGATGAAGAAGTAGAGAATACAGAGAAGAAATAAGGAAAAAAAGAAATTGTCCTTAAAATAAAGGTGGTGCTAATTAGGGCAATGCTCTATGAAATTGAGTTGGAAGTTTTTGAACGTAAGAGAAGAGAATAGGGTCCCAAACCCAATAGTGAAGGGATTGTAATGCCTAGGCCATCCAAAGTGGTCGCTCTGCTTCTTCTTGTACCAAAGTCCACAACACCATTTCAATCATTACCTATCATTTTTTTCAACAAACTTGTAATGGAATATGTATGGTGCTAATTAAGTTTATGTCTTCTAAATTAATCACCAAGCAAGTTTAACCGATACCAACAATACTATTACCATAAAAAATTATTCTGTTTTTAAAATAATTTTCATTACGTATATAATAGAACCCTATGTAAAAATTGAAGTCAAATTGGTTGGGTAGATGTAAAGGTCAAAATAATATTACTAAGAACTAAAGTTAAGCATTTCAAACTTATTATATAATACCGAAACTTTTAATTTATCTGTCAATTATTATATATTATATGTATACAAATTCGTAAATAAATTTAATATTATATTAGTATAAATTTCATTATCAATAGATTATTACTTACAGAATAAAACTATAATAATAATAATATTAATATTTATATTATTATTGATATTATATTAACATTATCGATATTATTAATGTTGTTATTAATATTAATGATAATATTAATGTTAATAATATTATTATTATTAATAAGAATAATAAAAATTAATATGTGATTTATCTAATGTAATGCTTGACAGTTTTATATATATATATATATTATTATGTGATATGCTCATAATTTTACTTATATGCACTGAGCTAAGTTCAAAACTCACATTATTTCCACCTTAGCCCTTACATATAATATAAACACTAAAACTTTCAATTATATTTTTCCTAG
>Ga0209489_108941_pt1 | contig 13037 bp, 5 predicted proteins | sample SiratrowhiteBW_FD_187527 | JGI IMG/M metagenome (GOLD analysis project Ga0209489, IMG submission 187527) | Root nodule microbial communities of legume samples collected from California, USA - Siratro white BW (SPAdes) (version 2) | ecosystem: Host-associated > Plants > Roots > Nodule | place: USA... | reverse complement strand
ATTTCATAGGATATCATAACATTAATTGTAGAGCTCTAATTACTACATTTACTCATGGCTGAAATTGTTGATCTCTCACGGGATCCGTTGTCATCCTTAAATATGATTTGTTCTCTCAGTACACAGCCAGAGAGATAAATTTTTGATAATCTGTCCAAGACAATAATTGATACTAACAAAAGAAGTTATGGAAGACAATATACTTCTAAAGTTTGCAGTCACTGTTGAAAGACAGGGCATATGATTCATACATGCTATAAAAACCATGGTTTTCCACTCCAGTTCAAGTTTAAAAATCAGAAAGCAGATTGTAATAATAACTAGTAGAATTATGAAGGTTCAAGGTCGAAAGTACATTATCAACAAATTGGTTTTACTTGTGAGCAATATCTAACGTTGTTAGTCCTTCTACAACAATCTAAATCCAATAACAACACACATTGGTAACAGATTTCTTTCTTATTTTAGTTATTGGATTCTTGATAGTAGTGTTACTGACTATATTTGTTCATCATTGACTCATGTCACTTCATATCATCAAATTAATCCTATTAGTGTCAAATTATCAAATGAAAATCAAGTCATTGATAATTATTCTAGAAGTGTTTTTCTCAATCAAAATCATGTCATAGATATTTTGTATATTCCTAATTTCACTTTTAATCTTCGTTCAGTAGCAAAATTGATTGATAATTTATCATGTGTGATTACATTTGACTCTAATGGTTGTCACATTCAAGACAAGAACTCTTTGAAAAAGATTGCTTTCAAATTATTCAACCTTAACACACCATTAGCAATTGTTTTAAGTTAGTTGAATAATGTTAACCTGTTTTGAGTCAGTCATCGCAAGTCATTTTTGCACTCTGTGATAATATTGAAAATAACAGTAATAATGACCATGAATCAGAAGATCATTTTTTCACCTTGTGATAATGTTCATAATGACTATGAATCAAACATTCAGGTTCGAGAATAAGTTTGTTCTCATAAAGACCAAAACCTCATGAAAATCATGAAACAACACAATTAATTTGAATGAATACTAGAACAAAAAGATCACATGAGTATCTAAAGGATTATAATTGTAATCTCAATGTTTCCAATACATTTTCTAGAGTTAAATATCCTTTGAATTTTGTTTTGTCTTATAATAAATTATCATCTTCTTATAAATCTTGTATTATGTCTATTTCTTCACATTTTGAGTCAAACACTTATTTTGAAGCTGTGAAATATGACTCTTGGAAAAAGACTATACAGATATCTGCTTTTGAGTCAAATCAAACATGGGAGACTGCTCTTCTGCCCAAGAACAAAATTGTCATAGGTTGCAAATGGGTATTCAAAATAAAGTATAAGGTTGATGGGATTGTTGAAAAATATAAAACAAGACTAGTTGCGAAGGGATACACACAAACAAAAGGCATTGACTACTTTGAAACTTTTTCTCTAGTCGCAGAGATGACCACTATAAGGTTGTTTCTTTCTCTAGCTTTCATATATAACTGGGAATTGAAATAGTTAGACATAAATAATGCATTCTTACATGGACAGTTGAAAGAAGATGTATACATGGTTGCTTCTCCTAGAATGACTTTTATTCAACCAGGACAAATTTGTAAACTAAAAAAAAAAAAAAGCTTTATATGGCTTTAAGCAAGCTAGTATGGAGTGGTTTTCTAAATTGTCATACGTTTTATTTTTACGGGATATACTCAATCTATGAATTATCATTCCTTATTCATTAATTCTTCTCAAGGATCTTCTATAACATTATTGATGTATATGGATGATATAATTTTGGCTGAAAATGATAAAGAAGAGACTGATTGAGTTAGGGAGCCTTTGAATAAGATATTCAAGATCAAAGATCTTAGTGATTTAAGATATTTTGAAGTATCAAGAAGTAAGAAAGGGATAATGATGAATCAAAGAAATTATGCATTGAAATTGTTAACAAATTCAGGTCTTTTAGCCTACAAACTTGCAGTCACTTCTATTGATAATCTTGTTAAAATATCTTCTACTGAAAGTGTGTCTATATAAGGTTGATTGGAAGACTTTCGTATCTTACTAATATCCGACCTCACATAACCTTTTTTTTAACAACTTTCACAGTTTCTTGGTAAGCCTACAATTGCTCATTATAATGCAATAATTAGAATTCTCAAATATATTAAAAGAGCTCTAAGTCTTAGCTTATTTTTTTCTTCTAGCACTTCTCCCATCCAAAAGCTTTTTGGGATAGCGATTGGGACACCTACAGTGATTCAAGGCAATATAATTTTAGTGTGTATCTTAAGGATTCTCTTATATCCTGAAAATCAGAAAAGCAACGAACTATATCAAAGAATTTCTATGAAGTTGAATACAGAATAAGAACCAAGTTATACGTGAAATTCAATGGCTTGTTTATCTTCTTCAAGATTTGAAAGTACTTTTTGAGCACTCGTCTCTTTATATTGTGATAATAACTTATTAATATTTGTTCCTCAACTTACGAGAGATTTAAAAGATTTTTAAAAAAACTAATATTAATTATATTATTTTATCTTTACGACAGAATTAAATCAGAGTATAATCTTTTTATTTGTTTTCTCTTCTTTAACTAGACCTAGATATTTCCATACTCATATGTTTGGTTATTTTTGTTAATCTAATATGATATTTATTTGATAATAATTTTTGTATTCTAAATTTTCAAAGATCATATTCTTTTCTTGTCTTCCAGATTCATCCCTTCATCTAGAAAAAACAAATTGTTAAGACAATTTTGAATGTTTACAATTCCGAACTTAACATAATCATAGACTCGATTACCCAAAACAACTAGAAACCTGTCAAAAAGATTTTCATATTCTGACAATAAGAACGCTTCTATGGATTTTATTATTCGTTCCCTCTGTCGTTTTTCAGAGACCGTCCATGTAGATTGAATTCTGCATGTCTCCTCAAGTGAAGGTTGAACAATTGAAGCTTACATTTCATTAACTCCGCTGCCACATCAGATTCGCCAGCCGACTTTATCGAACCTTTACAAATTCCAAGGATGTAGCTCATTACTTTCTTAGTAATCAGATGAAGCCCTCCGTTAGTAACAGGTGCCTGCACATTATTAGTGTAAATCTTAATCATCAAGCCTTTTAGCATAGCCAATCTTTGCCTGACGTCTTGAAGATCACCTACGAACGACATTTTGTGAAACAGCATGCGTAAGATAGCCGCCAGCTCGCCCAATGAATCCGACATTTTGGGAACGATGTTGAACAAAAGATTCGGCCTATAGCTCCCAGTTATGGTGGTGTCGGCAAAACTCGGTAGACCAATCATCAGTTCCTTGCAAACCTTGTCGAAGGAGACATCCGCAGCGTCAGAGAACTCTAAAAAGAGGTAATCGCAGAGTCTCCTTTCATTGGGAAACAGTACCCTCCCAGCTGCCTTGCACGTTTTTAACCACTTCTCAACGTCCTCACCATTGGGCGTTTCAAATTGCAACCCAAGTGCCCCCACACTCTCGCTGCATTCCTCCTTAAGACCTGCTTCCACCATCAGCTTCACGCTTTCCTTAAGGCGCCTCATAATTCCCAATGGAAGTGCATCCATCACCAAGTTGACGTCAGAATGCAGTAATTTCCACATTTGATTCTGGTCCTCGTAGTCAACCACGGCTTTAAGGTATTTGTCCACTTGACTACCAACCATGGGAACAAGCATCTGACTCTCCTTCTCAAGCTCCTTTATACAATTCATGAGCTGTTGTTTGATTATAAGACCATCATCTTGTGGATGTGAATTGCTTGGAGTGAGTAGATGCTCTTGGAATCTAATATCCCCTTCTTCTGATGAGCTACCTAGAGTACTATCAACATCAGCAGTAGCTTGTTGTGACATGATAGTAGCATGATTGCTGTTACTTACACTCTCTGAATCATCAACTTGAATGGTTACTGAAGTTTGGACCGGGAGCTGAAGATTCTCCGCTTGTGTGTCTTGCGTATAGTCACGACGAAGCCGGTTGAGCGAATAACTGAAAGCCCCTCCAACAATGACTAACCACCATTTGATCTTCATGAGTTGTATTATTACACCTCCACAGAAGAAATAGAGCAGATCGATCTGGAATCCAAATTGGGTGAGATTTGACAAGCCAAGAGACATGGTAGCAAAAGCAGCACAAGAGATGAGGCTGTATGCATCTGGTTTACCCTTTACCACGTTATCATACCAAAAGGAATATACAGAAGTCATTATTAGAACCATAAATGCCAAATGAGCTTCCATCCGGGGAGAGGTGGAGCTGCTGGACCTTGCCGGTGTGAACAGCACAGCAAAGCAAATGAAAAAACTTAAAACAGTATAAAGAAGCATCTTCCAGCAGCTCCAGTTTCCCAGTAAATGATTGAAAGAGGAACTGAGTGCATAACAGAGCAGTCCAAGAACAGATGAAGTAAGACATACAAGTCTGAGTACCTTTGGCTTCTTAAGCAATCTCAGAATATGGTTGAGCATGAGCAGGGTTTGCATCCAGCCATTCACGCACAACAAACAGAGAGCCTCCATTTTTGGATGAGAGAAACCCCTCACTGTGATGAAAACTGTATAAAAAGTAAAATTTCATGTTAAAAAAACTAAAGGGAGAAGAAAGTAAGTGTATACTAAATATTGTTAGACAATTACACTGAAGGAGTCATATAGATAGACCCCACACGTTGTGTTGGGTGTTTCCATGAACTTTAAAGAGAAAAATACTTGGGCACTGTGAAGGTTGTGAGCATAGTCCAAGATTAATTATTAGAGACGTCATAAAAAGTGTTGAATTGGAGAAAAAATAAAGATGATTTGTCCTGGATAGAGGGTGTAGGCATGTTCGTGATTCTCTGCTCTCTGCAGAGCTTCTCTTGTGAATAATCTTAGAATACTAATCATCATGAAGGATTAAAATTTTTTTATATTTTATGAATGCTGTAAGCACATAGCCATGTTAGTTTACATGAGATATGTTGTAAAGAGCAAACATAGTGTGTATGAGTAGTCAGCATTTAGCATTTAACTGCCTTTATTGATAGTTGAGGTTGGACATCCTGTGAAATCATAGTGTGTACGGATGGGCATAAATATTGTAAGCACATAGCCATGTTAGTTTACATAAATGTACTTCAATTTGAATCCAATTATTATTATTACTATTTCAATAAAATGTATATAACATTTTTAAATCTTTAGATTTAAAAACACTAAAATTAAATTGAAGAGTCTAATTCCAAATATTTCTAGTTTCAATAAAACATATGGCAGCTTGATAGAACTTTGAAAAGAGGTAATCCCAGTCTCCCTTCATTGGGAAACAGTATCTTCACAACTGCCTTGTACGTTTCTGATCACCTTTGTATAGATAAATATGATTTTCATATAAGACCAGGTGAGATAACCAGTAGTCTAAATCAAATGAAAGTATTTTTTTTTTTTTCAGAAAATTCAATGTGATTTGGATCTAAGAGAGTTGTTAAATGAATTTGAAAAAAAACATCTGAGTTTAAGATATTTATCACCATTGTACTGAGTAAAAAGTTTTAAATTTAATGAAAATCGAAAATATAAGTGTGTTTCAGTCACTTAAGGACACAATTGAAAAAATATAAGTTCTACACTGGCTTCTTTAGTGTTTCTCTACACTTAGTAGAGGATAACCTTCTCCCCCTTTCCCTCAAATCTATGCATAATTGATTATGCATGAAAAAAAACCCACATTATTGATAATGCTAGGGACATAATTGATTATGTGTGTTCCTTTTTATGATAATTGATTATGCAAACCTATAACTGATTATCTTCCCGTTTTACGTTTGATCCACCTCATGCTTATGTTCCTGGTTTTTCCACAAGTTGCATCTTCTTAGCTATTATTCTTGGTATTTCTAAGAGAAAAATGTGTTAGGCTGTTGTGTAGCTATTTTCTTCTCCTGCAAGAGTTTTCCCACGGGCATCAAAAAGAAGGTAGCTATAACGCAACCCTAATGCAGCAGTTTTAATATTTTATGTTTGTTGGGCATTATCAGTCCCAATTATTTATTTTAACCTAACAGCTTGCCTTTCATTTTTTTTTTAAGTAAGATTGGACCTTATCTCACCCAATTCTTTAATTTAACTAATGAAACAAGATGTTGCGACAGCCCTAGTATGCAGCAACTTATCTCTAATCTTTTTTAAGTGAAGTTAGACCTCACCAAATTTCCGATTTTAACCTAAGGTGCAGAATAATCTAATTTAACCAAATATGCACAAATTCTCTATATTGTATATTTTTATAAGAATGCTTCGTCATAAACCGTTATCGTTTTCATTATAATTTTATAAAGGAATTTTGGATTGTACATATTTTTTATTATGATAAAACTCCAGGAGAAAAGCGTAGACATTAAATAATAATAATAATAATAATAATAATAATAATAATAATAATAATAATAATATTAATATTGAAATCAACTTATAAAGTAATGATAATAGTAATAATAACAATAATAAATTTATAAAATAATATCAATTAATAATATTTTATTTTTAATTATTTTTAACTATAAGGATAAATTTTTAATCTTATAATCTTATCAATTAAAAGTAAATAAATAAAGTATCAATCATACATATCGTATCACTTACCAACTCTCATAAATTTTTTTCTCATTTCTCTTTTTCACCGTTTTTCTATTAATTTAAACATTTTACTTTTCACTCACTTTCATATCAAATCTATCATTTTTCATTTTCTCAAATCCATTTTCAAATCAAAACAAAGCCTTAGGTTTTATTTGGATTAGGGAATGGATTTAAGAGACTAGATTGAGTTAATTTAAGATAAGAGTGTGTGGAAAATTAAAATGTTTGGATTAAGAAAAAAAATAATGAGATTTGAATGGAAAATTTATATAGATTTGTGTGATTGATAAAATATTAGTTTAGTAGATAAAATTGTAGTTAATATTAATTTAAAATTAAATATAATTAATTTGTTGAATATAATTAATAAATTACTACTATTTTAATTATAAGATTATCAATTATTTTATAATAAAAATTAAATTATTATTTTAATAATAATATTACTATTTTATTAATTTATTTTGATTATTATTATAATTTTAATTTTATTATTATATTTATTTTGAACTAATTGGTTATAAATATGTCTGACACTTTCAAATGACCTCGTATACTAACATTGTCATCCCTGTATAATGATCGTTCTTTAAAAAAAAAGAAAAAAGTGTCCTTGTTGTCATCCCTTCCACACTTAAAACAACGATTATAGGTCAATTTGCTAAAAGCATCCACTTTAAATGAGAATTCCATGTATAACTACTGCTATTTGTTCTTTCAATGATCATTTAAAAGTGTAAAGTTTTAATGATTTATAAAATGTACTTCTTTTACATTGACAGTTTCTATGTAAATGTTGTCGAAATACCTTGTCAAATGTAGATGTTTTTATACCAGTGTCATAAGTTTTTCTTAAAATAAATATCTCATAGTTTAGAAAATAAATTAAGAGTATGTTTGAATAATTTTTTACTAGTATTTTAAGAAGAGAAAAATAAGAAAAAAATAAAAAAAAATCATTATTTCATTTTATTTATTTTCTAGAAATACTTACGCATAAGTTTGTTCGAAAAGAAAAAAAAAACAATATATATATATATATATATATATATAAAAAATTATTAAAAAAATAAATATAAAAAAAAAAAAAAAAAAATATATATATATATATATATATATATTAAAAATTGTTGCAAAGATAAATATACATAAAAAAAATAGAAAGAGATGAAACATAAGCGTAATTGTTGGTTTTACAGGTTATTTCAAAGTATTTTCAAAGGATGATCGAGTCAGCCTTGAGAAGTATAATAATATGTTAGGAATAGATTGCTTTAAGAGATAGTAACTAAAAATTAAAGATAAACAGTAAATTCTTGCAAACGTCATATTTTTTTCTTGTCTTCCAGATTCGTCACGTCGTCTAGAAGAAACAAATGACTGAGACAATCCTGAATGTCTACAATTCCGAACTTAATATAATTATAAGCTTCATTACCCAAGAAAACTATAAACCTCTCAGAAAATTTTCCATATTCTGGCAACAATAAAGCTTCTATTGATTTTATTATTCGCTCCCTCAGTCGTTTATCAGAGACAGTCCATGTAGATTGAATTGTGCATGTCTCCTCAAAGTGAAGGTTGAACAAATGAACCTTATCTTTCATTAATTCCGCTACCACATCAGGTTCCGCCCACTCATTTGTCTCCAGCTTCAAAAAGTCCACCCACTTCTTCCACGAGCTTCTTAGATAGAGGTTCCAGCTTTCTTCCACCTTCGCTGTGTTTTTCCGAAACCAATCATCGCGGAATTTGAAATCATGCATCTTTTGTTGTATGTAGGTGAGATTATTGATCATAAAAACATAGCCCAATGCGGGGTCACTGTAGTACTCTTTAGACTTGGCTTCCAACTCGCTCTCTAACAACTCAATCATCCTTGCTATCACCGCCGCCACCCAAAGCGAAGAATTTCTGACGGTGACAGATTGGCCAGCTGGCTTTATCGTACCTCTACAAATTCCAAGGATGTAATTCATTACTTTCTTAGTAATCAGATGAAGCCCTCCGTGGGTAACAGGTGCCTGCTCATTACTAGTGTAAATCTCGTTCCTCAAGCCTTTTAGCACTGCCAATCTTTGCCTAACGTCTTCAAGATCACTTAGGAACGACATTTTGTGAAACAACATGCGTAAGATGGCCGCCAGCTCGCCCGTTGACTCCCACATTTCGGGGACGATGTTGAACAAAAGATTCGGCCAATAGCTCCCATTTATGGTGGTGTCGGCAAAACTCAGTAGACCAATCATCAGTTCCTTGCAAACCTTGTCGAAGGAAACATCCGGAGCGTCAGAGAACTCTAAAAAGAGGTAATCGCAGAGTCTCCTTTCATTGGGAAACAGTACCCTCCCAGCTGCCTTGCACGTTTCTAACCACTTCTCAACCTCCTCATCGTTGGGCGTTTCAAATTGCAACCCAAGTGCCCACAGACACTGTTCTACAAACTCCCTTCGCCATTTACTGTAAATTTCGCTGCATTCCTCCTTAAGACCTGCTTCCATCATCAGCTTCACGCTTTCCTTAAGGCGCCTCATAATTCCCGATGGAAGTGCATCCATCACCAAGTTGACGTCAGAGTGCAGTAATTTCCACATTTGATTCTGGTCCTCGTAGTCAACCACGACTTTAAGATGTTTGTCCACTTGACTACAAACCATGGGAACAAGCATCCGATTCTCCTTATCAAGATCCTTTATACAATTTATGAGTTGTTGTCGGATGATAACATCATCATCTTGTGGATGTGAATTGCTTTGAGCGAGTAGATGGTCTTGGACTCGAAAATCCCCATCTTCTCGTGAGCTAACTTGAGTACTATCAACATCGGCACTAGCTTGATGTGACATGATAGTAACAAGACTGCAGTTACTTACACTCTCTGAATCATCAACTGGAATGATTACTAGGTTTTGAACCGGGAGCTGAAGATTCTCCGCTTGTGTGTCGCGAGGATAGTCACGAAGCTGGAGGAGGGAATAAGTGAAAGCCCCTCCAACAATCACTAACCACAATTTGATCTTCATGAGTTGTACTGTTAGACCTCCACAGAAGAAATATAGTAGATCCATCTGGAATCCAAATTGAGTGAGATTTGACAAGCCAAGAGACATGGTAGCAAAAGCAGCACAAGAGATGAGGCTGTATGCATCAGGTTTACCCTTCACCGTGTTATCAAACAAAAAGGAATAAACAGAAGTGATTATTAGAACCATAAATGCTAAATGAGCTTCCAGCCGGAGGGAGGTGGAGCTGGACCTTTCCGGTGTGAACAAGACGGCAAGGCAAATGATGAAACTGAGAACAGTATAAAGAAGCATCTTCCACCAGCTCCACTTTCCCAGTAAATGGTTGAAAGACGAACTGAGTGCATAACAGAGCAGTCCAAGAACAGATGAAGCAAGACATACAAGTCTCAGTACCTTTGGTTTCTCCAGCCATCTCAGAATTTGGTTGAGCATGGGCAAGGTTTGGATGAGAGAAACTACAATTTCATACTCAAAAAACTAAAGGGAAAAAAGTAAATTTGAACTAAAAAATGCTTACACAATTAAACTCACAGAGTTACATAGATAGACCCCGTTTTCAGTTGGGGGCCTTCCTCGAACTCTCAGAAAAAAGAATATTGAAAAATCATATGTTGACAACCGTAAACCCTAAATATTATCTCTCCCTGACACTCACTTTTTTTAATAAATATTATATAATAATAAAATAATAGTTTATTTAAATGTCAAATGAGTATATTTTACTATATTCAGATCTTTTGTATAGGTGGCAGAGGTAAAAATATAGTATAGATAGAGATTTGAAACCCTTTGGGGTTGGGAAAAACGTCTAAAAATATATGATTCTTTTGTACCGATTCTTTTGTATGTCAGTTTCAAATTCCTCCTATCCATTAGTCAATTTACGGTTGTCAACATATGATTTTTGTTGTTAGAGACGTCATAAAGCGAGTTGAATTGGAAAAAATAAATAAATAAATAAAGATGGTTGTGGAAGGACAAAGTTTAACAAGAGAAACTGAAAATGAAAAATGTAAATACTCAAGCTCTTTTTCGAATTACACTTATCCTAATTTTTTTAAAATTCTTTGTAAGTTTTTCATATTTTTAATAATATTTCATTTTTTTACATTGCCCACACATTTTCTTAAATTTTAAAATTATATTTATACTCGTAATTTGCAATGGTTAAAAATAAAGTATAAACGTAGTTTTAAAAACAAACGAAATGTCATCATAATTTACTCATCAAAATGAAAATATTTAAATATACAAGAAGGACTCCAATAAAACTTGCAAATATAAAAATAAAAAAGTTGTAAATTATAGGAAGGTAAAACTTATTTAAGTCTCTTTATCATCTAAAATTACTCTTTTCTTAAGTGGTCTCGTGAAATATACAATACACGAAAGTATGTTTTAAAATTTTGAAGTGATGTTTCAGTTTATGCTTATTTCATATTATTTTAGATTTAACTTAAATAATGATTATAAAAAGGGCAACTTAAGTGAAATGTAGAAAAGCATTTTTTTTTATTCATCTTTAATTAGCAAGTCAAATTTCTCTCTTATATAGCACCTAAAACCTTATATAATATTCACCAAATGAGAAAACTAAGTAAAAATCAAAGTCTCATCCACTTAGAAATAACCAAGAACAACATCTTTTTTATTGTGACTGGTGTTTGACTTACGTGTTTACACTCTTTGTGCTTATAAACAATATAGGAATCTGGACATTGGGTATAGGGATGTTCATGATTCTCTCCTCTCTGTGCAGAGCCTCACTTGTCTTGGCTGATGAAGGAATAATGTAAGAGTAATCGTTATTAAGGATGAATTTTTTATTCTTTTCTTTTATGTTTTATCAACGTTGTAAGCACATAGCCATGTTAGTTTACATGAGATATGTCGGAAAGAGAAAACATGGCGGCAGAGAATGATATGGGTACCTGCCACTAATAGAAATGTGAATGGCTCATATAGGTGAATTTAATCGTCGTTGTACTACACTATTTTTTACTTTAGATAATATTTTGCAAAAAAGTGATCTCAATTCAGAAAAATGTGGTCTAAGTAATATTTTAAAAATAATTTTGTTACTGTAAGTATATATTCATTGACATAGATTATAGACAACAGTGTTTTTTCTAAAGTCACCTATCTTGTAAAATCGTTACTTATAATGTTATATTAGATCGAGACACTATTTTTTACTTAGACAACGTATTTTTAAATGATTTATTGTTTAGACAATATTTTACAAAATGTTATTATTTGTAAATACAACACTTATTTTGTAAATACAACACTTATTTTCTCTATGTTTGAAACAACACTTTTTTTAATATTGTTAAATATTAAATATTAGTCAGTATTTTGTATATTGTCGATATGTATCTGATTCCATAAAATTGGACTTTAGGTAACATTTTAAAATTGACTTTTGTTGTACATTTATTCAATATTTATAATATTTTAAAATTGTGTATAAATATAATTTTTTTTCAAATATACAATATACATGAAAATTGAATAAATAATTATATGAATAAAAATCAATAAAAATATTCTAAAAAATATATATTTCAATGTGCAATTTGAATGTGTTTGAGTTACATATTCCAAGGATGCCAAAATGGAAAGTTAAGTCATTTAAAGTAATTACAATTATAAATTAACACAAAATCAAGGGTAATTTTGAATCAAGACGCTATAAAAAGAGTAGTTGCATGCATAAAACAATAAGTAATAGCCTTGTTGGGAGGAAATTTTCATACAGTAGTATCTAAAGTAGATGAAGCAAAGAATATAAATAAAGCACAAAAGTGGCAGAAAGAGATTGAGTGCAACAAATTGAGCACAACAAAGGGAAAATGAGCGAAGTTCAAGAGAAGTAGCTCCAATATAGAGAAAGATGGTGGTACTTATATCATTCTCTTGCTTGTTTGTATAGCTTTATGTACTTTCCAAATAACTATCTCCTTTTAAATAGTTTCTTTTCTTCTTTCTCTCAAAAGTGTTCATTATTATGTCTAATTCTCATCACCTCAACTCTCATGGTTATATATAAACCGTGGTGTTCAAGTGTTAAGTAGCCTTAGTCTCTATGTTGTCATCTTACTCAATAATTGTATCATTATTCAATAATTACTAGTAAAACATCTTTTCATGTATTCAATAATAAATATTACTTAATTGTTAAGTTATATATAACAGGGATTTAACCTGCGACAATTGTATTAAAAGTCCAATGCTCTACCAACTGAGTTATACACCACCATAAAAGATATATACATATATACATATATACATATATATATATATATATATATATATATATATATATATATATATATATATATATATATA
>Ga0209489_108940_pt1 | contig 13039 bp, 3 predicted proteins | sample SiratrowhiteBW_FD_187527 | JGI IMG/M metagenome (GOLD analysis project Ga0209489, IMG submission 187527) | Root nodule microbial communities of legume samples collected from California, USA - Siratro white BW (SPAdes) (version 2) | ecosystem: Host-associated > Plants > Roots > Nodule | place: USA... | reverse complement strand
AAAACATATAATCCATAGAGCTCACACACACACCAAAAAAAAAAAAAAGCATATGATAAAATTTATCTTTTGCTCCATGGCAAATCATGTAAGTTTGAAATATACTACATAAACTCTGGACAAGATCTTAACCATTAATAAATGCTCTTAAATTCACATTAATTTAAGGTAGATTCGATTCCTCTAACACAATCTTTTCAAGTGGTTGATATAAAACCACATTTTACTTATACAGCCGCATTGTTCCATTTAATTCCAAAGTATTTTTGTGGCGAGGAGGAGCTTCATGAATATATTCTTGCATTAGCTTTTCTCCGATAACTTGTGCATGTTTGATTAAGAAAATTATTAAAATTCATAAAATCGCACTATGCATAAGATGAATTATGAAAGAGTATTTTCGTGAGATACAAATTTAATTTATGATGCAATTTGGTGAGATATAAATTTGATTTATGAAGATACATCTTTTTAAAAATCTCTAGCTTAGTATTTTTTTTTTTTTTGTGGTGTTGTTTTGTTTTTAAATTTATGATGATAGTGTGTTATACTTGACCAAAGGATTGACAAGTGACGAAACTGACAAAACAAAATTATTTTATTTTATTTTGTGATTATATAAAGATATTTTTATTTAATCTTATGTGAAGAAGTATATTTTAAAATAATTTGATGAATGTATAGATATTTATATTTAGGTTTATTATAGAATTTGCATGTATTATATACAAAATATGGGATATTACAATTATCAATATTATTTAACTTTATTAATAATAATAATAATATCATTATTATTAATAGTATTACCATTATTCATATTATTCTCAATATTATTATTATTGTTAATATTATTAATATTAATAATAATAATAATAATAAGATTAATATTAATATAAATATTAATAATATTATTATTATTGTAGCATCCCATATTTTTTTATATTATAGAACTTTATTGTATAGAAATTATATAATAGACCTAAATATAAATATTTATACATTCACCATATATTTCAAAATATACATCTCCACGTAAGATTTAATAAAAATATCTTCATACAAGAAAAAAAATAATTAAATCAAATAAAATTAAATTAAATTTCTCTGTCAAATCACTATGTAGTCTCACTACTTATCAAATCCCTTGCTCACGTGTAAAAGACAATCATAGTATACTTAGAAACAAAACAAACATCACATAAAAATAAGGGTAAGCTAGAGAGTTTTAAAAAAAATGTATATTCATAAATTAAATTTCTATCTCAACCAAACAAACTTTCATAATTCATTTCATACATCACATTGTCATTATCACATCTTTTCAATAACTCATATCATACCGACTCATATCTAAAGACACTTGACTCTCTACTTCTGAACATTGAGTTAGACTTAGAGATTTGCACCTATCATATATACGCTTCCATCTGTTCGATTTGTTCAGATCAGTTCCTTTTTCAAATCTCGAATATAGTCTATTCTGATTAGTTCCAATCAATAGGATTAATCCATATGTCCGATTAGCTCATATTTCAAATATCGGACATGGTCATATGAATCTCCTTCGACTCTCAACACCTAGTAATCTTCATCTATATGATTTCAATGTACCAGTAGAGTCAAGATACCTCCTTAGATCAAATATCTAAACAATGCACATCCTAATAATCTCAACACGGGCATATCTTTTTCTGAAGATATTATGTCTCGATCACCATTTCATATCATTCACAAAGATACTACGTCATACCATAAAAAACATTTATTCAATTTAATCAAAATTCATCCAATTCATACTTAATAAAAACAAAGAATTACAATATCTATTAAAAACATTCAAACTAGTTTTCCTTATATGAATTCACAAAGAGCTCCAAAAACTTAGGGATCTCATAGATAGCCCGACTTAGTGTAAGATTCTTATAAAACACTCTTACTCTACTTAACGCTAGAAATCTAGGGGTGATATCTAATTGTTAATCTGATAAAGAAGGAAGATGTAGTTTTAAAGAGATAACATAGAAAAGGGGGAAAGACTGCTTCTTAGAGAGAATTGATAGTTTTTATAAAACCGTAACGGAATAATTGATTCTTATTTGAGCTTTCTCTTTAAAAATATTCTTATTTATCTCAAAAGCTAAATTTTAGGTTGATTTTTATTCTTGAACTATTTTATAGGATATTACCATTATCAATATTAATATTATTATTAATATTATTATTATTACTAATATTAATATTATTAATATTTATATTGTTATTATTATTAATATCAATAATAACAATATTATTATTATTGTTAATATTACTATAATTATTAATATAATAATATTATTTTAAATATTATTGTTATTATTAATATTAATAATAATATATTATGATATAATTAGTTATCAGCATATCTAATTAAATTTGAATTTATCAGATAAGATAATCAATAAAATATAATTTTATTAGATATCACTATATCTAATTAAATTGAACACATTAGATAAAATATGTTATCATTTGTTTTAAATTGATTAAGAGGTGTGAGATTTTATAAGAATTGAGAGAGTGATTACCGGTATCGATCTACCACAAAACACTTTCATTGTAAGAGTTGAGAGAGTGATTACCCGTATCGATCTAAAATTGGTTAGCACCTCATCTAGTAAAGGGGTGTTTGGTGAAGCAACAGAAGCCTCAAGATTTGAAAAAGTACGTTTACGATAACTTTCCAAAATCTTAATTAATTATTCATATATAATGTGTGGCGTTAGATAAGATGTTTTTTTCTGCTTACATTTGTCTTTATTCATTCTTTTATTTGTTTTGGAAACTCTTTCCAAAATTGAAAAAATAAAAATATGATCTAAAAAGTAATTTTCAAAATGTTGGAAAAATAAAAATGTATTTCAAGAAATACATTCTTTAATGAAGAAAATAGTGTTATGGAATACTTTTTTGAAACATTCATTTTATATTTTGAAAATTCTTTCTGGAGCATATTTTCATTTTAATGTTTTGGAAAGTAGTTTCCGGATCACACTTTATTTTAATGTTTTGGAAAGTTTTTATTTTTTGAAATTTTAAGAAAAATAAAATTGTGTTTCAAAAAATATATTTTGGAATGTAATGAGAGTATTCTGAAAATTAATTTTTAGAAATTTCTTTTTTGCATTTTAAAATGCATTTTATTTTCTTAACATTTTAAATATAAAAATGGATAGAGTGTTTCAAAAATTATTTTTCACAATAGTAAGAAAATAACAATATCTTCACAAGATTATATTTTAGATCGCAAATAGATCATTTTGAAAATTACTTGAATATTTTTTCACTTTAATTGTATTTTGGAGTATCTTTTTATCTTTTAATATTTCAGAGAGTATTTTCTAAATTATGAAAATAAAAAATATTTCTAAAATACTTTTATACTATTAAGAAAGAAAATGAGTTTTTGAGAATAATTTTTTGAAAGACATTTTCAACCAAAGCTTCACCAGAAAAGAAAGAGATGATAACGAGAAAGTGAAAACTATTTTAATTTAGAAAAACGGTAAAATTGATTTCAATTAATATTTGTGATAAATGTCTCGAGGTTAAGAGGGTGATAGATAAAATAGTGTGTAATATCTTAAAAAGGGTAATCGCTTATACAATTTATTTTCTCCACTTAACAAATTTTTAATATATCAATAATATTTTTTTGATGATTTTATTTTAAAATTTATATATTAAATTTTTTTCTCATACATATAAAAACATTTTTGTAATATATATGTTACGTTTTAAAAGATATGATATATTTTTATTTTTTTAACAATAACAAAAATGATATTAGATTCTGTTAAAATATTTATTAATATTAAAAATTTAATTATATATATTATTTTTAAATATTTAGTTTTCTGATAACTAATTTAATATTAGTCAAGAAAGAATACAGATATTCTTTAATATTTATAAGATTATTTTTTATTATTTATCAAACAAGTTTGTTAATATTTATAAAGAAAGAGAAATTAACCGTTTTTTTTTTAATTATACTTAGTGGCACATGAGAAAGAAAAAAAATCATTTAATAAGTCAATTTTAAAATAGAAAAAAAATATTGTTAATATATTAAGAATTTTTTAATTACAAGAAATAAATTATATTATACAAGAAGTAGTTATTGCTAGAAAAGCCTGATTGCAAGGACAGGAGAGTGTTTTGAAAATGAGAGACAAATTGGCAAACGAAAAGAATGTGTGTATAGCAAAGAAGAAAGGGTGTATATAGCAGGAAGCTGCCCCTATTGGATGACGATAAATCGTGGACGCCTTCTTCCTTTACCTCTTTACTAGTTATAAAATGATCGAAAAGCTCTCACAGGATAATTTAATATACTCATGCACTGCCCTTCATCTCCTAACATAGATAAAAAAACAAAAAACGAATTATGATTCTATCATATTAGTCTATTTTGGAATGTAATTTTTTTCCAGTGATGACTTTTAGATTGGCTCAATCCATAATGTTATTTTTTAATAATAATTCTGGATAAGCTCAATCCGAAATGTATTTTTTTAGTAATAACTTCTGAATTAGTTTAATTGGGGATGCCTCTTCTTGTACCTCTGTAATCTCGTCTTGTACCTCCATAATATACGTAAAATTGTAAAAGTGTTTTGGGTAAAATTTTATACTTAGTTGTGCTCTTCAACCCTTACCTTGGTTCCGCAGAAGTGATTCCGCAGAAGCCATAATTGTACACCTCTGTTTGTTCCTGCACCTCTTTACCTTGTATTTTGGCCAACTTAGAGCACTATCTTGTATGCATCTCTCCCTGAATGATTGTGTTGTTGACGGTGGAGCTGGTTGAAGTTTGGTGGTGAAGGTGATTTAGGCGGCTGAGGAGAGCGTTTCTCGACCCAATCCGAAAGCTAAATTTCAAAAATTTTGTATACTAAATTATAGAATATGATATAAAATGAATACCGGAGTGAGAACAAGAGGTTCAATCCGGGAAACAATGGTTATATATCAGATTGTATGATCCGATATGTTAATTATATACTACGTTATATAATCTGATGAATAAAATATATACCGAATTGTGTCAATTCTGTATATAATTAACATACGAATACAATATATAAATTTGTATACCAAATTGAATCCCCTCTTCTTAATTTGATATATTTTATATACTAGATTATATAATTATGTATGTTATCGATATATATATCAGATTGTAAAATTCAGTATGTTATTGATATATATTAGATTGTAAAATCCAGTATGTTATTAGTATCTATCGGATTATATGGATTTTGTTATCAATTTCAATTTCATTCATATCCATTTATATCATTTTGTCAAAAAGTTTTGATCCATTTGAAAAACTATGGAAATGTAGGCTAAGACTATGGAGTTGTATGAAGACTTCCAGATTGGTAATCCAGAATGTAATTTTTTCACAAATGACTTTTGGATTGATCAATCCGGAATGTATTTTTCAAATAATGACTTCCTGAATCTGAAATATATTCTTATTTCAAAATAATCGCAAACCCATTCCTAAAATCTATCTCTATTTCGGATTCTACCAATCCAGTAATCATTCATATAACAAAAAAATACTTTCAAATTGTATAGTTAAATCATCTTTCAAATTGTATAATCTGAAAGTCAAAAAATTCAGAAAGTTAACAGTTATCTCAATCTCTCTGCAGTCACTCAAATCATCACCAATAATCTCTAGCCACCACAAAACACTCAACCACCGACAATCACCACACTATTTATCAACTCAACACTTACAACCCACAACTTTCACCATCCACACCCATCCTCCTCTACTATCTATTCTCTCATGTCCTTTCCAGTCTTTTCACATGGGTATTCTCAAAATTTAAAAAAGTATGAAAGTAGAAGGTGAGATTATGGGGTGCAGGAAGAAGGCGTGGAAATCATATCGTGGCACAAGCCCAATTCACTAAATATAATGATACATTTTTAAATTTAATTACAAAATATTATAATAATCTTTCTTTATTTTTATTTTAATTCTAAGCATTTATTATTTATCATAAAGTTGTAGAGAGAAATAAGAGAAGAAAACACAAAAGATCTCATCACCTGTTATCGAGTCCCTAATACGACAGTCTGTTGTAGTACACACATACAGTATACAACATGTAATCCCTAGAGTTCACACACAAAACACAAAAAATTGATGTTATATAACATTATATAAATGTTAGATATGATAAAATTTATCTTTTGCTCCATGGCAAATCATGTAGGTTTGAAATATACTACAAAAAAATCTCTGGACAATATCTTAACTATTAATAAATGCTCTTAAATTCACATTAATTTAAGATAGATTCCATCCCTCTCACACAATTCTTTCAAAGCATAGGTGGTTGATACAAAACCACATTTTACTTGTACAGCCACATTATTCCATTTAATTCTAAAGTATTTTTGTTACCTGGCGGAGCTTCAAGAAATACTCTTGCATTAGCTTGTCTCCAACAATTTGTGTATGTTTGATTTTTTTTTAAATCATAAAATCACACTATGTAATATTTTTTTTTCTACATTTATGACTTCATAAATTAAGATTTACTGATTTAACTACATTTATTAATTGGAAGTGATTAAATATTTGTTCTTTTATGTAATAGAAAACTGAAAGTATTATAATTTATAATTACTTTGAACAGATAACAAAAATGTGTTTGAGAAATTAGGTTATGACTAACCATATATTCCTTCTTTTTTTGTTTTCAGCATATATAAGACCAACACACCATTCTTGTGAGTTAAGAGGTGTGCACTTCAAATTTCTCACCAGCTTCTTCACAATGCCTTCAACGGCCTTTCAATGGCTAAGTCTTGTGGGCATCATTTGGCTCCAATCCATAAATGGAACAAACACCAATTTCCCTGCTTACTCATCACAGCTGAAGCAGCTTCTTTCCATCTCCCAGTTTCAGCTCAATAACCTTGCTTTTGCCTCTGATGCTGGCAAACTTTTTGGCTTTTTTTCTGGCCTTGCTGCTGTTTACTTCCCCCTTTGGCTTGTGCTCATGATTGGTTCAACTCTTGGGCTAATTGGCTATGGTGTACAATATCTCTTCATAACAAACCAGATCTCCTCTCTCTCCTATTGGCATGTCTTCTTTCTTACTGTTTTAGCAGGAAATAGCATTTGTTGGATCAACACTGTCTGCTATGTCATCACAATAAGGAACTTCTCATCTGATCGCCAAGTTGCTGTGGGGATAACAACTAGCTACCAAGGGTTGAGTGCTAAGGTTTATACCAGCATTGTTGATGTTGCTGGACACCAGAAAAGGGCCATAACATTTCTCTTTCTAAACTCAGTCTTACCCCTCATAGTTAGCCTAATAGCAGCTCCTGTGGTTAGAGAAATTGAAGTCACAAGGCCTAAATACATTAGTGTTGGATTTGTTGTTATCTTTGCTATAACAATTGCCACTGGAGTTTATGCAGTGATTAGCAGCTTGGAATTTGTGTCAAGCAAAATATCTCCACTAGGGAACCTTATTGGTGTTTTAGTTTCCCTTTTCTTGCCTTTTTTAGTTCCACTTTCCATGAAGATCGTGGGGTCATGGCACAAGAATACAGAAAAACATAGAGTGTATAATTTCACTGCGGAGGATGGTAATAATGAGATGAGAGAGGTGAAAGAGGGTGAAGATAGTGAAGAAGTTCATGATGTAGGTGTAAGAGAAGAAGTAGGGGCAAAACTGATGCTGAGAAGAATAGATTTCTGGTTATACTTCTTTGTGTATTTGTTCGGTGCAACACTAGGTTTAGTGTTTCTGAATAACTTAGGGCAAATAGCTGAATCCCGGGGTTACTCTGGAACTTCATCATTGGTGTCTGTGTCTTCTTCCTTTGGGTTCTTTGGCCGTCTCATGCCATCTATAGTAGATTACTTTTTGAGGTAAATTACTCATTTTCTACCTTCCTAGCTATTCCTATCTAACACCAACCAGTGCCTAATGCATTTACTTTGTACCATAATTCAAATAATGGCTTTAAATGTGTTAGTTGATCTACATCAATGAAGATCAACCTGCTATTAAATTACCCTCTACTTTTTATTGACATTTTGTCTCATGATATGGGGTGTGCAGGGATAATAATAAGTGTACTGCAATATCAAGACCAGCTTCTATGATGGTCTTAATGGCTCCAACTGCTGGGGCGTTTTTCTTACTTCTCAACAAAACTCACCTTGCCCTGTACGTTAGCACTGCCATAATTGGAGTGTGTACTGGTGCAATCACTTCAATTGCTGTGTCCACGACCACTGAGCTATTTGGAACCAAGAATTTCTCCGTGAACCATAATGTAGTGGTGGCCAACATTCCTGTGGGGTCCCTTTTGTTTGGCTACCTGGCTGCTACTGTTTACCATAAGGGAGTGAATGAAAATGGAAAATGCATGGGCATGGAATGCTACAGAAACACCTTCATCATATGGGGTTCCCTTTGTTTCTTTGGCACTTTTTTGGCTTGCATTCTACACGCTAGGACTCGCAAGTTTTACTCACAAATACTATAGGACACATCTGAATGTATATGTTCTTTTTGATAGAATCTAATATGTAACCTGTATACTAATTTCTTGCATCTTTTTTAGCAAATTATACCAGCACAACGTTGCACTTGTTTTACAAGGCATTACATAGTTATTTTTTAATATTATGTATTTTTTTCAGTTTTAAAATGATTATACTTACACTCCATAAAACCATGGTAATGGTGTAGAAAGAAGAAAAAAAATGTACATATAATTTGAGAAAGTGTTTGTGTTTGTAATTTGCTTTATCTTTTATTACATGTGCTGTGATCAAAGGAAAACAAAATCAATGGACACCAAGATACCACGCCTTGGGAGAGATGTAAATAAGAGAGATAAATGTTGGTGTAATAAATTATGTGAATAGAAAGAGAGAGAAAATGATAATAAATGTTAATTGAACACTAATTACTGCATTAGATAAGTATGTAGACCATTTCAACGGTAACTATTCAAAATTATAGGCCAAAATGAAACATACGCGTCAAATAATGAATGACATATATGTTTAGTTGGTTGTGAAATGCTGTCATCGCTTTGTGATAGGAAAGTGTGGACAACAATGGCTTAGAGTGTAAATCCGTTTCCAAATTTACTTCTACCAACCAAAATGAAACTAGTCCATCATCTTCATCAATGAAAATCTCTCATTTTTTATTTAAATAATTTGTTGGGATTTTTTTTTTTTCCTAAGGAATAAAACGAAGGGATTGAAAATGACTGATCAATGAGGCAACCATATAACATTTAATATCATTATTGAAATTTTCTAGAGAGATAAACAGAGAACAATGAGTCATCAGTTAGTATAGTGTATCATAATATTACCTTTAATTTAAAACTTTAAAATTAAATATTTGTTGAATTTTCACTCAACTTTATTATTTTTATTTAATGTTAATTATACTTTCAACTAATATTTATATTTTTAAAGTTTAATAAAACAGTCAAAACTGAAAAGTTTATTTATATCTAAAAACTAGTAATGTTATAGTTAAAAATTATTAAAGTAGCTCATTCCATTTTAAATATTTGATAGAAGTAGCTGGTGAATGTAAAATGGTAAAAATGGATACATTCTAATTTAATTTAGCTTAAATGGTGAAAAAAATATTGAAGTATTTATAATTTTATTTTTTAAATTAATTTTAGACTCTTGTAGTTTTATTTAAAATAGATTATTTGTTTTATATTATTTAATTTTAACTACGATATTTCTAATTGTATTATCCTATCATTAAGATACAATACTTCAAAATATTTCTAATCAAATTAGCGCATAGAAAAACATTCCAAACTATTTAAAATATACAGTTCAATTATCAAATACTGTTCAAAAATATTGAAAAAATTCAGCTTGTAAGAATAAAACTAACTAACTCTAACTAAATCTTAATTAAATCTTAATTAACGATCCTGACAATCACAAAATAAAAAACTAACACTTACGAAATCTTAATTAATAAATAATCAAGTCAATGGAACTATTATGGTTTTAAATCGCTGTCTAAGAAGATAGAAGATAGAATGCAGTTTTAGAGGTTTACGTAGCTTTACAGTCATCATTGCAATTTTCTTGCAAACCACATATTATGCCAAGTACTATGGTATTTAATAATGATATTCTTATCATCTTTGATTTGTGGAGTAGAATCTAGCGTTGCACTTTTAAGTTTAATTCATATTTATAAAATTGGTTATAATTCATGATATTTGTACTTATTTATATATTTTTAATTGATGTGAGATCTTTAATACATCTTTTTAATATATACAAGTATTTATGAGTTATTTGATAACACAATCAATATAACAGATGATATTATAGGTCCATGAAATCTTGTTAGGATAGACTCTAATATTATCTTAAGAAATAAACTTTAATCCTAACTCAATTTTACAAAATTGACTTAAAAGGTCAAATTTGCACTCGGTTATAATATTATAAATTGACATGATCTCTAATCGATGTAGAATCTCAAAGAATATATTTTTATCAATTTCGAAATTAAACTTATCATGTTATTTCTTCTAAAGGATTAAATGAAGGTTTATGTTATTTCCAAATTTCATAAGTATTTTTTTTTTATCTAACCTTGTTATCAGGTGTCTGTGACCGATCTTGTTTGCACATGTATAGCATTACATTTTCCTTACATTTTGTTGTGTAATTTTAATGTTGATCAGGAATCCTAAGTGTGTGTCCTGTATTTAAACCGTCTTTGTACTTAGATAATTTTATTTATTTGTAAGGAGTTATGTTCAAAATTGTTAGTACTTTTAGATGTAAACTGTTATAAGTGAGTCTTGTTCTTTGTAATATGGTTGGAACACCCCTAAAGTACTTCTATTAATTTATTTTTCGCTGTTAAAAAAAATCATGAATACCATGTTTTATCCATAAAAGAATATTCTCAACCTCAACATACAAGTGTTTTTGGTAGAGTTTTTTTTTTTTTTTTAAATTATAGTTTTAGAAATCTTTTTTCTAAAATTATATTTTTTCTTTTAACTACCTCATTTTGCTAAAGTCTTATTAATAAAAAGAGATTATGAAAAAATGTATTATTTTTATATTTTGCTAAAGTCTTATTAATGAAAAGAAATTGTGAAAAAATGTATTATTTTTACACTTTACAATTTCAACACAATGTCATGGTTACTTTTGATATTTGAAATTCAAAATTATTCTTTTATTCACTATAAGAAAATACATATTTAGCATTCGTCAAAAGTCGACTCTAACAAGTAAAAGTCAATGCTAATGAATCAATTACATCATATTTGCAACTTGGTATATGCAATATACTTTAAAATCATGATTGTTAATTCATTAACATTGACTTTTGAAGACCAATTCTAAGTAATTCATTACAATTTTTTAAGTGAATTTTTACCTAAAGAAATTTAGCATCAACTAAACCGACACTAATATGTTTTTATTTTTAAATTTATTTAATTTAGTATCGATTAAACCAACATTAAATAAAATTTACTTTTGTCATTAATTTAATTTAATTTGTGACAATATTACTAATGCTAATAACAGTAATTTCAAAATATAACCTCTATATTCAATAAAAATAAAACATGTAAAAAATTAAATAATTGTAGTTGATAAAGGTGATAAGTGTGGATGAAGAAAATAAATGTGAATGAAAGAGATAAGTGTGGAAAAAGAAGATACGTGTGAATGAATGAAATAAGCATATAGATGAAGGAGATGAATGTAAACAAATTTATTTAGAAAATTGAAAAAAAAAATTTATCAAAAGATTTGTCAATCTTTAAATTTGAAAGTTTAAATTACTATACAGTTCTCATTATGTCACAGAGATACATAGATTTATAATATATAAAAGTTACACTAACTTAAATAAAAATTAAAGACATATATTATTAATGTTGGCCTAATCAACACTAACTTACGAAAATAGTAAAATAAGTAAGATTATTTTTAGTTTAGTTGATGTTAACGTAAATGAATATAAATACTAAAATCAAACAAGAGGAATATGTTAATGTTAAATTAGTGTCATTTTAGTATAGGGTTTAGAGTTTACGCTAACTATAATAACTGAAATATATGATTAGAGTAATTATGGTTTACGCTAATCAAAATTAAAACTGGTATGCTTATCTTTGATGTAACAAAAACTAAATCAACTAATGATGGAATATTTTAGCTTTGATGTAATAAAGACTAAATCAACTAATGATGGAATATTTTAGAAAGAGATCAGCTCAATGTAACTAAATTATCAACAAGTGCAAAAGAAAAAATTTTCCTTTATAGATGCAACTTGTTTCAACAATTTGAATGTCAAGATTTACAAATCTATTAAAAACAAATATTCCATCGTTTTTGGAAATAATTAATTGTTTTTATAAGTGATATTTGAAAAAAAAACTTAATAATTGATCATTTTTTAATTATAACCATTTTTTAACTATATTCGATTAATAACAAATTGATGTATTGTCTCTAATATAAATATATTAAAATAATCAATATATTATTATTTGATTGATTGAATGGTTCGGTTTTGTTGGATAATTCAAAGGGGCAAAACTGAGAAGATCTCACAGGAACGAGAATTGATTCAAACTATATAAACGAATAACACTACCTTCAACCCAAAACCTTAAGACATTTGGTCTATGGGTCTTCTTTCTTATATGTTGCTCAACTCTCTCATTTCTATCCAATGTAGGACTTAGACTCACACTTTAATACCTAACAATTTCTCCCTCAAGTGAGAGTCTCTCCTCCACATTGATACACTCTCCCTCGAATCGAACAGAAGCAAATGTAAGACTTAAACTCACACTTTAATACCTAACAAGTTTTATAAAAATATTTTTAAAACTCATAAGTTCTCAAAAAATTCATGAAATACCTAACATAATGAATGCATTACGGACAATAATATATATATATATA
>Ga0209489_108939_pt1 | contig 13042 bp, 5 predicted proteins | sample SiratrowhiteBW_FD_187527 | JGI IMG/M metagenome (GOLD analysis project Ga0209489, IMG submission 187527) | Root nodule microbial communities of legume samples collected from California, USA - Siratro white BW (SPAdes) (version 2) | ecosystem: Host-associated > Plants > Roots > Nodule | place: USA... | reverse complement strand
GTTTTTATTTTATTTTATTTGTAAATATATTATAAAAAGAATTATATCTTGAACTTCTTCGAATATAAATATATATATATATATATATATATATATATATATATATATATTATATATATTATATATATATATATATATATATATATATATATATATATATATATATATTATATTAATAATCTATATATATAACTGTTCAAAAGATAAATTTTCAAAACGTTACATGATATGAAAATAAAAGTTAAGAGAATAAATTAAAATATTATTTATATGTGGCATTGTTAACGGAATAATTAAATACGAATAAATATTCAAAAGATTGTTCAAAGTTCAAAATCCTTGATAATAACAGCTTGGTGAGAACATTAGCATGTATATAAATCTTCTCTGTTGAAGAAACATTGAACTCTTATAATTATTATCTCATCCTTATCAACTCTACAAGTCTTATATCAAATATTTAGAATGATACCATAATTGCATATGTAAAAAATATAATATTACATCTTCCTGTAAATTATTTCCATTAAGTTGAAAAAAAATACATTATTTTTGTAATAAAATCCGTGGACAACACAGCTAGTCAAATTAAAATTTATGATCTGATGTACATTATTTAAATTTCCAATTATTAGATAGATTTTAATTATTTAAAATTTTATATCATTATTATTTAAAAAATTAACAAATATATAGAGAGCTATCAATTCCAAATGATTTAAGCAGTATATTAAATCGTAACATACGAAATAAGAATTGAAGTAACATGTTGTCCTACAAATAAAGTGTTTCCCCTGTACAAGTCATCCTCATTAATGATGTACATAGCTGGTGTGTACATGGGAGTGCCAAATTTTGCAACCACATCAACAGATTAATTGCAAACTATGTAGTTGAATGTGGCAAGAAAAATGTTGTCGATGATGGTGTGAAGCTGTTCAATTCATTGTTTTCTTGGATCATAGAAACCAAATCAGTCTCCAGATATTGGATGGCCCAATCAATTCACCTCTTGTCACATGTCAGTCTAATATCTGACACAAACAAGCATCCTTAGCTTCCACCTTCATCCATGCTTTTCGTACAATTATTTTTATCACTCTCCTACATATTGCTTCTCCTTTTTAGTCCTAATATTATCTAATTTATATTTATATTGTTTGTTCTTTAAAAAGAGAAGAAAAAAAAGGTGGTAGGGTTCATTTGATTGTTCTTAAAATATAACGGGATAAAAAATTAGAAAATTGAAGAAATTAGTAGAATATATACATATATATATATATATATAGATTTTTTTTGGTTAATAATTATAATATTATTACATACATCTCATATTATATTAAATTTAACATTTAAGAAAAAAATATTAAACTCAAAAGCATATTTTAATTTATTATGTGCTCATAGTGGTTAGTTTATAATAGATTATATCATATTAAATATGTTGAAATTTAGCATAGACATAACTCAAGTAGTTCAAGCATAATTGATTATGTGAGTAAACTACTTCTAGACTTTATATATCTTTTATTTATATAATTGATTATGTTTCATGCATAATTGATTATATAGATACTTATGATAATTATTTATAATATGAAAGAACTTTATTTTACTTTCTTTTCTAATTTTTAAATAGTATTTTTACTTATTTTCATTTTAAATTACTTTTATCAATAGGATTTGTTAATCTTTCATTTGTTTGATTTTATTGTTTATAATTTATTCAGACTTAATGTAATATTATATTTTAATTGTAGAATATTTCACATTATTACATAAAAATTAATGAAAATTTGTCTATTGGAATTGAAAAATTCAGAGGATAGGAAAATGAATTTATTAGAAATAAGTATTTTAGGTAAAATAGGTGATAGGAGTAAGTAGTATCATTTTTATGAAAGAAGATAAGTCGGAGACCTACAATGGAATAAAAATCAGTTTGCAAAATGTATCGTGTGTCTTCCTCAATTCCAATCATGTTTAATACAAATTTAGGTTATAAGTTTGTTTCCTTTGAAAATAAATAAAAATTAAAATCTTAATTAGTCATTCCCTTAGTTATCCAAGCCCATTAGATATATAATCAACATAGTTTTCTCTATATGATTATCCTTTAATAGTTGGGCATTCAGTAGATGGTTCAACTTGTACAGTAAAACTTCTTGGGTCTTCCTAAATCTTTCTTTAGTCACGGATCTACCCAAATCTTGAATTGGATCTTAAACTTCATTCTGTGCTAAGTATTGAATTGGATCTTGAACTTCATTTTTTCCTTCCTGGGCTTGGTCGTCAAATTATAAAGACTGTAAAGTAAAAGAGGTAAAGAAATTTGATAAGTAATAAGACCTATTTTTTCTAAAAATCGAACAAAGACCCATAAATCTCAATATAAAAAAAATCACATTTACCTATAACAAAAATTCATATATAATAAATAAAATCTGTAGGTAATCCTAATATTATATATTATTATAATTATTTATATTTCTAATATTATTTATTATTACTATTTGATTACTCATCAACACTTTTGTTAATATTATTCACAAATTACGACTGTAATACCTTTATTTATAAATATACAAATAAGAACCATTATACTAATATCAACTTAACATCAATTTTTTATCATATATTAATTATTATTATTCATATAATAACTATTATTATTATTATCATCACCGTTATCATTATTAGTAAGCATAATATTAATAACAATATTATTATTATTATTATTATTATTATTATCAATAATATTTTTAAAATTATATTAATCATATCCATAATAATATTCATCATAATATTAATATTACTAAAAATATCATTAGTAATATTAATAAAAATAATATAAATAATAATAACATATTATTAATATTAATAATAAAATTAATATTAATATTAAAATATTAATGATAATAATATTAATAATTATATTATTATTATTATTAACCATATTAATAATAATAGTAATAATATTAACAATAAAAATAATGAAAATTAATATTAAATATAATAAAAATAATATTAATTGCATAATCTTAATAATATTACTAATGTTATTAATAGTAATATGGTTATCAATAGTAATAATAATAATAATGTAGATATTATTGATAATAACAATAATAATAATAATAATTTTAATAAAATTAATTATTAATATCTAGGTACATATTTAAATTTGAATTACCTGTGAATTTTTTTCGTAGGTAACAGAACCACAGGTAAAGTCAAATTTACCTACGGATTAAAATCAGTATGTAATTATTTATAAATTTTTTTTAGCTAAAATTCATAAATAAATTTTGTAGGTAGTGCTAAATTTACTTAAGAATAAAAATCTGTATGTAGTAATCCGAAGGTAAATCGAGAATTTTTTGTAATGTTGGAAAGTGAGTTTCTTTGGTTTCATTGTTTTACTATTCCAATTATTGGTGAAATTTTCATGAATGCACGGATACATTATTGAAATCAAGAGATTGTCTTTTCTTATCAACATAACTTCTCAACTTTTCTCTATACTTTGAGTTTATCTCATTTTTTGCGTGATTGTCTTGATTTTTCTATAGTTTGTTGAACTATGGCTTAAGATTAAATTTTCTTCAGACTCAAACCAACACAAAGGTATTATACGTTTTCTCTTACACAATGCCTCATAGGGTGTCATACTTATGCTATAGGGGAAACTGTTGTTGTATCGATTCCAACTACTAGAATCCTCCAACACACAAGCTTTTAATAAATCTTCCAAGGACTAATTGACTAGTCTGACTTTCCATCCCTTTGGAGATAATATACTAAGCTAAAATGAAGTCTAGTTCCTAAGGCTTGTTGTAAACTTCCCAAAAAAATTTGTAATAAACATACGATCCCTAAGAGATACAATGTTGGATGAAACTCCATGTAACCTTACAATTTCTCTTATATAATTCAGTCAATTTTTTTAATGAATATCTAATGTTAATGGGTAAGAAGTGAGTATACTTTGTTAACCTATTCAAGACAATCCATATAGTGTCAAATTTTTTTGAATTGTTCGTAGTAAGCCAACTACAAACTTTGTTGTCATACTTTCCTATTTCCACGCAGGTATATCTAAGAACTGTAACATTTTTGTTGACTTTTGGTGTTCTATCTAGCTTTATGGCAAACTAAACATATTGTTATACATTGTGCTACTTTCTTCTTCATCTTGGGTCACCAAAATATTTTCTTAAGATCTTGACATATTTTTGTTGTGCTGGGATATATGTTCAGTTTGCTATATATTTTAAAATCATCATTTTAATATCTACATCATACACACATATCTTATCATTAAATTTTAAAAATTATTCCTTATCTATATCAATATTTTTTCAATTCTTTTGTCCTATCAACTTCTTTTTTCTTTTAGATAAATTAATCACTTGCTTAAGTCTCATGGATTTGTCATAATTTGAATTGAGTTCAATTTCATCCTATCATAGATATTCACCTCTTTAAATTTTTTATTTACCTCTTTAAATTTTTCTAACAAACTCGTTTATTCATTGAGGATACATATAAGGATTTTTTTTTTTCTTAAAGTACATGTCAATAGATGTGTCTTTGGTAGGTGGTAATGTAATTCAAAATCATAACTTTTCAAAAATTTTATCCATCTTCTTTATTTCATATTTAACTCCTTTTTGATCAAACAAATATTTGAAACTCTTGTAATAACTAAAAACATGTACTTACCCCTATTTACATAATGTTTTCAGATTTTAAGTGTAAAAACAATGGTGGGCTAGTCATAGACTCATGAATTGATTAATTTTTTTATATGCTTTTAATTACCTAAAAAAATGACACTATGTTTTATCTTGCATTAAAAACACATCTTAATAACAATTTGGAAGCATTTCAAAATATCACAAAAATGTCTAATATGATTGAATAATGTTAATACAAGAAAAATGGTTAATTTTTTTTAGTACTTAAAAATTATTCTCGCATTTTTCTATCTATTCAAAAGTGTGACTTTTTTTTAGTAAGTTGAGTTAAAGTTACAGCTATTCTAAAAATTTTCTGATAAATATTTTATAATACCTTGTCAAATAAAAAATGTTTCAATTTTAAAATTTATTTTAAATAATTTTTTATTTTAAATCCTTCTTAATTTATTTTAAACTTTTATTATTATTTTTATATTTTTCAAATAATATTTAGAAATATTATATTAAACCACTATAATCATAAAAGTAAAATATATAAAAATTTAAAAATATAAGATTAATTTAATAAGAGATAAATAAGTAAGATAATATAAATATGATAAATATGATAAATTATAAAATATTTGGAGAATAAAATCTTTCTTTACGTTATTAGTTTTTCATTAATGAAGAATATAAAAATGATTTTATCTGTACTAAAATATGGTAATTATATATTACTTTTCTTTTCAATTTAATTCTTCGTTTGAGATCAAATTGTATTCAAATTACTAGTTTGATTTGATTGTTTGGTAAAAGATAAAATCAGAAAAAAGATAAGGATAAGAACAAATGCGCAAACTTTGTTTTTTTCCTTATACTTATATTTATCTTTTTCTTTATTTTCCCATTCTTTTAATTGATTATATAATATTTTAGGAAATTAACAAAATATTTAAATTATCTAAAGGATAATTTAATAAAATTATTGCTTTATAGATTATGAAATACTGCATTGTAGACCCTTGTGTGGATATACTTCAAGATTATATTAGTGATATGGTGTAATAATTTGACCTTTTAATATGAAAATAGTAACTTCAAGATAATATACAATTACATGTAAAAATCTATCATTTTCTGTCATTACAGTGAAACTATCTTCAGGTATAACTACGAATTCATCCTAATAAATACATCTAAAATAAGATATTATTCATCAACAAAACTAAGTTAAGATGTATGTGAATTCAATATTAAAAAATCACAGGTCTTACAAATATTTTATATTAGATAATATTTTGTATTACGAAACAAAATGGGCTAAGCTAGTTTTTTCTGAATAATCTTTTAATGTAAAAAAATTACCTTCAACCTTTTAAATTTGACTTGAGTGTCATCTCAAATAAAAATGTCAAGAAAAACTAAAATTAATATAAACGTAGAGAAAATATATTGACGAGAAGGAATTTTTAATCATAGATAAAGCATATGAAGGTTCAACTAAAAATATTCACCCGCAAACATAATTATGACATCAATTATAAGTAATAGTCTTCCTAAATCGAACAAATAGAAAAATAGAAGACTAAAACTTTCAAGAGCAGCGAAGAGATAAGTTATATATAATAATAATATACTAACAAATCGAATCGATTTAAACAGCAAATAAAATAAGATAACTGATTATATATAACATTTAATTATACCTTATTCTAATATTTTTATTTTTTTTAAAACTTGGTACTTCTATTTTGAAAGTTATTAATTTTTATTAAAATTAATAAAATAGACCATAATAAAATCAATAGTATGAATAGTAATACAGTTTTATTGGCAATAAAATTAATACAGATATTATAATACTTAATTTTTTATTAATTTAAAAGTTCAAAAAATTAATTCCATTATTACTTTCTTCAATTATATATTTTTATTTTCAATTATTTCTTACCTATTTATTTTTTATCCACTAAATTCAAATAATATTTATTTCCACTCATTTTATTTTGTTTTTATCAAACATATTAGTAGAGACAACTTCTTTTCTTTCCACAGATAAAATAAGTTTTAATTTTAATATATACTATTTTTTCATCATTATAATAATTTTTAAATTTAATTTTACTATTTACAATATTTTTAATTTAGTACTGTGTAACTGCAAATGATAGCTTTAGTTAAGATGAGGTATAACAATGCATCATGACATTCATTGTTCCTCTTAATTTTAGAAGAGTTGTATTAACTTATTTTATAAAAGTAAAATTAAATTAAAAATATTGAAAACAGTAGATAGAAGTTAAAAGAATAAAGCTATTGAACATTCAATTTTAGTAACACCTTCTTCCTTCCACATCATAATCAAGCGAGATTAACAGGTTGTGATGGTGGTGGTGGTTAATTTTGATTTGAAGGCGATGAGGTGCAGAGAAGGAGAAAAAAGTAGGGTTGTCATTTTGTGCAGTTGTTCAACATGCAGCAGTTCATGTGGTCGACTTTAGTGGAAAAGAGACAAAGCTTCAGCTAAAAAGTACAATTCCCAATGCTCTCTGCACATTTCTCTGTTCACTCTGTCTTAGTAACCCTCTCTTTTCAAATTCTAATCAATCATGCTCCACTACCACTTCCACACACAAATTCTCTTCATTTGCAGCCACACATTTCGATCTAACCGCGTGGATCAATATCACCCACAGATGTAATCACAAGGTTAAAACACTAATAATATAGATTAAACCAGTAACAATATCTCAACCTAGTTGATCTTTTCTGGGTGAAGGTCCTTTTTTTATGTTATAATTTTGCTAAAAATTCATTAAAATAGAAAAATTTTGAAAAAATTATGTACGGTTAAGTTTTATCATCATAGCACAGAAGTTATATATGTTACAATTTTAGATTTGTAAAAATAAAGTGTGTTCGTGATTTTAACGTGTGAAGAGTCTACATTTTTTATTTAAAATGAAAAAAATATATATCTTAATTAATTTTAATTAAAGTTGACGAATTTGCTTCTTTCTAATAAAATTATATTAGATTAACATAATTTATCTATACTGATAATTATTTCAAAATCTATTCATTTCCATAAATCTCTCACAAAATTTCACCTCTTAAAAAAATAGAAAGTAGTTCATTTTTTTAACAGCAGAAAGTAGTTCATCTTATACAATAGAGACATAAGAAGTTCAAATCATCTTAAAATTGTTATCAAGGAAGAATTTAACTTTATTTTTATGACAGTTTTGTTTTATTGTTAGGAAGTACGAAAACAACATCCTTTAAAATTTCCTAATTAATACAATTCTAGATATCTCTTTTTCTTTTTTCTTAAATATAGGAATCAAAGTCTTTTTCGTTCACTCACCTATCACTTTCATGAATATAAAAATGGGATTGTTTCTAACTCAAACAAGGAAATAATCTCTTACAGCATTTTTACCATAATACATCTTTAAGAGTCTATTGTGTTCTTTCTTACTCAATTTCTAATAATAACCAAAATTTGTCCCTTGTTTCATAATTAGTCCTTGACTAACACTAAACATCTTATATGAAAATTGTCACTACATGTCTTTTTGATACCACGTGTTTCATCCTTTAATACATCGTGTGTCAAATTTCCAGTTCTCCTTTTTCTACTCTTGATGAATTTATATTATTTTCCTTGCTATCTTCATACAACTCTTCAAAAGCTTTAGGTAGTGTTTCACTATGAACTTGTCTGATCTATATTTAGTAATCAGACACCTAACCTAATTCCAATTATTTCAAGCCAAATTTTAGAACAATATCTTTATGTCTTAACTTGTTTTAGACATTTTTCATTCCACCATATCAATATTTTTTTTTTTTTTTATCTCTTGACTCAACCTTTTGATTCACTCAAAAACTGTTTCAAAAGCTTCTTTATTTCTTAGACTTATATTTCGTCCTAAACGAGGTTAGTATATTGCCAAGTAAATCCCAATGACCTGCCCTTCAATAGTTTATAGTTAAAAACCAAATATATATCACCTTTTAGTTGTCACACCTTAATAAAATCTTTTAAAAAAGAGTGTCAATAATCAAAATCGTATCTTAAAAATCACCTCACAACTTTGGAAATTTTTTTATTAAAAGTTCTTAATAAAAATAAATAAAGCTATGATCTTCGACTTCCATTTTCATGAATGATTAAGTGTTTTCTCTAAGTATTTATAGTTCTAAAAAATATACTTAGACGAAAATTATACTTGTAAATAATAATAATAATGATAATAATAATTAATAATAATAATAAAGAATATATTAATTTGAAAAAATCTAGAATAAGATTTGTAAAGTTAAATTTATATTTTTTCTCTTATATATATATATATATATATATATATATATATATATAAATTTTTATATATATATATATATATATATATATATATATATATATATTTTTATATATATATATATATATATATATATATATATAAGCTTTTATATATATATATATATATATATATATATATATATATATATAATTTTTTATCACATGTCATATATATTTATCTTACGAGACTTGAAAGTTATAATAATTCCTTTTTGATTCCGGTTTCAATAGTTTTTTCTCGGAGTTTTGATCTTTAACAGTTGATATAAACAGGGAAAGGAAATACTTGAAAAAAAAAATACTATAATGCCAAAGTTAATTCTCATATATTAAATATTAAAGTTTTACTACAAATAAAGTGTAGTAATTATTTTGCCATGTATTAATTAGTTCTACTTTTTTGTTAGAGTGAAAGTGTAAAATATACAAAATCTAACTTTTACATAGGTGAAGAGTAAATAAAAAAGAAAAGATAAATTTTTGAGTTACTTAATAAATTAAAAGTTATATTAAATACTTTAAATTATCAATAGGATATTATCGTATAAAAGAATATGAAATATATATTTTTAAAACAATCTAATTTGTTAAGATTAAGATTTACATTTTTTAAATACATTATTTAAATAAAACTAAAGTGACATGTATAAGATTTAAGATAACCTAAACCCTAATCTTGATACGACGCGAAAGTCATATCACAAATGCTAACTAGCAAGGGTAATGAAAGTTATACTCCAAATCAATTCTCTTCCACGTCACAGTACAAGGAGTGATTTATTATATGAAGGAATATCTGGAGATTGATTTTGCATTATTTATCAGAATTCTGTGTATATTTGATTTAGGTGATTTATGAATATTTGTGGAGAAAGTTTTGAAAGGGAAAATGTAGTGTGACATAAGAAGAAAATGGTAGATTTATAGTGATTCTTTGTTAAATTAATTTACCTCTATATTCAATATTTATTTATTGGGTTTTTTTTATTTTCTTAAAAAATATTATTATTATTATTATTATAAATAAATAATATTTTTAAGAAATAATTTATTTTCATTTTTTCAACTAAGTTTTTATAACTAAAAATGTTTATATTAAAAAAGTACACCTAAAAGTAAATTTGACATTATAGTAAAAATAACCTATCCACCTTCATTGTTTCAATCATATATATTAATAAACTTTTTGCTCACACTTACAATCTCTCCATTACACCAAACCAAGTTATCTTCCATTCAGTTTCTCTTTTAAACCACTACAAATTAATCCTCCCCATTCCATCCTTCTTAACTAAACAATGTATTAAGCTTCACTTCAAAGCTAACTTCCAAGTTTGGCCCACTCTACTCTAGTACACCTAAAAAACGAGTTTACATGTGAGTCGACTCACCCACAAATAAATATACTTCTAATGCCATTTTAGTCTATTATTCAACTTTATAGTTTAATGAACATGAAATCAACAACAGTTTGTTTATATCTTCAAAACCAAGATCACGCCAACTCCTAAAAATCCATGTCTTATTACCAACATGTCCATTTACATCCTTGTTCAAGAAATATTGTCTACAAGTGGATGCTTTAAAACCCTCCAAATATTTCCAAAACTTTTCTTTCATAGTATCATTTGATACTTCCTGTGACACACAGACAGAGATTATATTGATGGAATCACGTGTAACCATACATTTTAAGGCTAAAATTTTGTCCTCAATTCTTTTGACATTTACTATGTTTTTTCCGATTCCTTATATATATATTTATAAGATATTTGATGTATCATTTATATAGATTAAAATCAAAGTAATATATATTTCTGAAAATATAAATCATCTATTGTTCAATTTAAAAACAAAGTTGACACAAATAATCATAACTATATAAATTATAATTCAATAATTATATAAACAAAATTCTTACACTGTAATCCTTATTTGAACTACATTATCGATCACTTTCATAAACTTACTTGTCAGAGTACTAATATTTCAGGTAGAAAAACGTATTTGAGCATTTCTAAACTAGCTTCTTTGCTCACATATGTCCAAAAAATACGAAGACCCGTACTTAATTAGCACTCCATGCAGAAGCTAATGCAATGACTCTAGCTCATTTAACAATGTATTACAATTATATAGTACTTATTTTAGACAATGACCACCTCAAAGGAACTTTGTTGCGAGTAATCCATGTTTATTAATAACAAATTCTAATATAATCTTTCTCCTTCATTTGAACTTTGAAAAATGTTATAAAACGAGAAAAGAGCTTGAGTTATACAATATTTAAGAAGATTCTGAGTTAGAATTTATCAGGAGCCTGATGATTATATAGGGTTAGTGCAAAAAACTTTTTTCACTATCAATCAATAAAAAAATCTGGTATTATAAAAGTTACATTATATAATTTGTAATAGAATGACATATGGAAAAAATTGTTTTTTTTAAAGGTGGTTATATGGTAATGTTGAATATTGGTATTTTAATTGGACTAGCTGGAAAGTTCTTCAACATATAGAGTATTCTCCATTTGTCAAATGGTGATGATAACAAATTGGGAGATGCTTCCTTAATTTTGCGATGGTTGAAAAGAGTGATATATACGTAAGAGACCTCTTTAGCACTTTAGCATTGTGGTGGTGGGTGTGAGTGTGAGGGCTATGAAATGTTGGATAATTATTTGGTATGCATGATGTGATCTCTCCAACTCCTTCATGGGCCCAACCCAATTAACACAACCAATTTGTGGTTTTTTACCATGCATAATACAGTCTCAAACATTACTTAGGGAAGGACATGAAACTGAAAAGCGATTATTATTCCATGAAACTTAATCTAGTGCAGGAATATATCTAAACATAAGTTTTGAAAAACTGAAGGCTTACATTTGTTAGAAACTTCATTAAGTTCTAGTTCGTCATAAAGTCACTGTTTATGGTTGATTTTCTCTTGGGTGTTACATCTCCGAATTTATTGTTTATACCATTTTGACATTTTCATTAAAGATATTTGTAAGTGAAGACTATATATATGCACACACCCACACACATGTATGTCGTGATGTGGTTTCTATCATGTGCTGGTTTCATTGATTATAATTATTTGAAGTGCCAAGATGGTAAAAAAAAAAAAAACATATCATGAACATTAAGCATACTTCACTAGATCTATCACTTGGAAATTTGATCTCATTCTGTCAAACGTTTTTAACCTTTGCACTAAATTAAAAAAAAATATCCATAAGACTAATGAGGATGTGAAGTGAAGTGAAGCTCCTAGGGCATATATTTTAAAGCATGGCAAAAGTTTAATAACCCTATATAATATATTCAAATTTATTAAAAAATATTTTTTATTTAACAGCTCTTTATTTTATAATTTTCAATAGAGGTTAACTAATAGTAATGCATATGATTTTCTTAAAAAAAAAATCAACAGATGTAATACTGGTTCAATGAGATTTAACTTAGACAACTTATTTTTTTTTTCTTTTTGACTCTTTTTGAAAAAGTGATTTTCAGTATTGTAAACATTATATGAATGCAAATATGTGTTAGATTAAATTAGATTTAGACTAATTTGCATCAAACCCATTTATTTAAGCAGCCCAAGATGTTCCTAATTGAATTGGATCGAGTTAGATAATCAGATTCACTAATTAAAAATTATATTTAAAATTTAAAAAGTTAGATAATGATAATAAAATTATTTGAAGGATAAAATCTAAGTATATTACATAATAAATAAATAACATTGCGTCGATTATTTAGGTTGATTTATTGAATTTAAAACTTACTAATCTACCAAACTTAATTATAATAAGGTATACCTAAAAATATTGAACCAAACAGTGATCCAACGTGTTAAACTGTAATTGGACTAGATTTTAGGAGTTTGGAGGTTTGTTTAACTTATAGCGGTAGTAATAATATAGGCTTCATCTGTTTTTTTTTTTTTTTTAAATTTTAAAAATTAATTACTATATTATTTT
>Ga0209489_108938_pt1 | contig 13045 bp, 6 predicted proteins | sample SiratrowhiteBW_FD_187527 | JGI IMG/M metagenome (GOLD analysis project Ga0209489, IMG submission 187527) | Root nodule microbial communities of legume samples collected from California, USA - Siratro white BW (SPAdes) (version 2) | ecosystem: Host-associated > Plants > Roots > Nodule | place: USA... | reverse complement strand
TATAAATAATATATATATATATATATATATATATATATATATATATTATTTTCTTAATTAACTACAATTAACCTATTTAATAATAAAGTATTTAAATATCAAATCAAGACAATATCAAAATATTTCAACTCGATTAAACTTAATACATCTTATAAAACTCTCATAAACCTAATATATTCCTCAATTACATTCACAATACAAAAATTTATGTATAAATAATACATGTCAATCATACTTTTCATTATTATCAAAATCACATACCCATTTCAAATCAATCTCCTATTTGTATCGCAATGGTTCATTCACATTGATTTATCAAAATAAATATTCATTCTTAGAATCACTAATTATTTTTAATTAATTTAATCAGGTTAATTTTTCTTATCTTAACTTTTATGCTTCCCACGAAAACTAAAACAGTAGAAAAGAGTTAAAAATGTTCTAACTTGCTTTCACTAAGTCTGGTTAAAAAAAGAAAAACCAAACACATAACTGTAGAATTAGATTAATAGATATTTATCTTTTGAATTAAGATCACATGCATAAAAAAAAAATAAGAAACTAAATATTTGATAAAAATAACTTGAAATCAATATTTGATTAGTTCAAATTGTCCTAAAATTCATTGACTTCTAGATTATGAGTTATAATCAAAGAAAAGAAAGGAAATAACCTAAAAAATCTATAGAGAAATAAAAAGTTTTATAAAATTTGAAAAGATAAATATTTGAGAAAAATAAAAATGAATTTATTTTATATTGTATATAAATTTGATAACTTTTAAACAATAAAAATTCATTTTTCATTTAGCTTAGACAATTAAAAAATTTGGATAAAAATGTATTGAAAAATATATATTAACCTTGAAAATATTTTAAGTAATAAAAAGTATTATATTACAACAATAAATATTTTGAGTTAATATTAAAAGTAAAGATTAGAAGACATACAAATAAAAGAAACTCGTTCCATTGAAAAAAAAATATTCTTTTTAAATATATGAATTGTTTTCTTGAGTATTATTGACAATCATTGTAATTTTATAAAGGAAAACTTTGCTTTGAGAACCACAGTTGGAATACAATTAAATGTTGACGGTTGATCTGTTTTAATTGTACACGTGGATAAGGATAAAAGAGACTTTTCTTTTTGAAGGACATTTATGGTATTTTGTTATGAAAGGGCATAATTAGATTTTAAGTATCTAAATTTAAGATTTGAAAACGTGATAGGAGTCCAGTACACCTATTTGCATAAGGGAGATTTCGTTTTTCGTTGTGAGAGTGGTTGTGGTAGGGAGTGACGGTGGGAGACCATCGACGGTGGTGAGAGAATCGACGGTGGCGAGCGACGGTGGTCAAGAATCGACAGCGACAACAACAGCTTCGGTGACAGCAGCGAATATGACTCCAGCGGCGGCGACAGCAGTGACAAGATTCAAGAGATCTGAGATTCAAACTCACTGCTTCTCAACCCTTGATGGAATATGCTGGGCAGCGTTCTAGATAAAACCCCAAACATGTAAACCTTAAAAATCACTCTCAGTACCACGCTGGAATGTGTTTTACACGTCATTTATCTTGGCCATATCAGCGTTAGGTTGTAAAGTGAGTGTGTGCTACTTGTGGTTGTCAAAGTATAACTACTCTTTTATAAATTAAAGTTATTAAATTTTACTTTATACTAACCTAATAGATTAATATATTTGTCAATAAAATATTAGAAATACTTAATTATACAGTTTTTCAAAAAACTAGGTTGGTAAAAAACTTAAAATTAATAAAAGTTATTTTGATCGAAAATATTTCTAGTTCTCACAATTTGTATAAACAACGATTTGAATGATCAATGGGCATTATCCATCTTGAAACTCCATACCCAACTACCTACACTCCATAAAAATTGAGTCATTTTTTTCATTATGAACTAAATATTTTAAATTGTAATTTTACATTCCAAATACCAATTCCAAAGTGAAAGAGGATTATCCAAATTTGTTATAAAATACATAAACAAATACCCTATAAAACTCCAACCATTTCATACTTTGGTGATAAAAGGTAGAGGCTATGAAGGTCATGATCACCTTGTTGATTAATGGTGATTAGTGAACCTTGTTCTCCTATGGTCCAAACAACCTCTCTTACTCCTACTTACTTTCCTTACCATTCAACAAAAAACCAAGTAAGTTGACTTGGTCCACACCTCTCTATGCATCTCCCATCTTATTATCAATTATCTCTCTCCCCAACTTTTCTCTTTTTGTCTCTCCTTTTCCATTCTCTCTATAGTCCAAGCTTAAACATGAAAGTCCCTGTCTTCCATGTTCTTCACATCTCATAATTGTTTTCATCATCAACAGTAGGTGTGGTTGTTTTGGGTTTACTTTGAGGCATCTTTTATATATGTTTATCTCATCATTTGATTCAAAAAACTTTAAATGTTTAGTATTTTTTTTTCTTTTGTTTATTGGCCACATGATCCATGGCCTTATCATTAATAATTGGTGTCAATTGTATGTTATGCAAGAACTTTCTAGATAAAGTTTTTGAAGTTATGCATAACACCTTAATTTAATCAGAATTTTCACTCTATTTGAAAGTAAGTTTAGTTTAAATGTTTAGATGTATTAGCACCACTTCTTTATGAAAAAATAGTTTATTTGTCTCTGAAAGCGTAAGAGAGTTATTTTTTCCTAAAGGAGTTTTTAAGAGGATGTATGTATTTTTAAACAAGTATTTGCAGGTTACTAAAATGTAATTTAGCTATCTGATGAATGTGTATACGAAAGATAAAAAAGGAACTTTAAATAATTTTATTTAAATTTATTTGAATAATAAGAATAACTTAATTTTTTAAACATTATCTGTTTAATTTCAATGCTAGTAAAAGTAAATAAAATGCTCTGAAGGTGAATTTATTATAACTTCAAGCTTCAGAAGGTGAATCATCATATCTGTCTGTTTGTAGTCTGATTGGATAACATCATTTTAAATTTTCTGAACAAAAAAAATAAAAATATTTTCTTCCTATATTGAATATGAGAGACATATCCAATCATCTAACTTAGTGTTTTATGTTGACAGTCAGAGCCAATAATATATAAACACATGGCTTCTAATTTCCGAGCATTTTGGAACAGTCCAGTTGGTCCCAAAACAACACATTTTTGGGGACCAGTTGCCAATTGGGGGTTTGTTGCTGCTGTATGTTACACACTTTTTTTTTTTACTCTTTCAAATCAAATTATACCGATATAATTAAAAAAAATTATATTATTAAAGAATGTTGGAGAAATTCAAGTACATTAAATTTATAAGTTAAATTAAATTTGAAGTTTATTTCTAAAATAATATCAAAGTCTATAATAAGATTTAATAGATCTATATGTTATTTGAGTATTATCAGACAACTTATAAATATTTATTTCATACACAAAATATACATGTCTCATAATAATGAAGAAAGTGTATTTAATAAAATTTAAGTTAAACTTAAAAATTTATTTTGTATCAACTAAAATAATTTATATAGTTCCAAGTCTTGATTAAATTAAGTGATGTGTTTGCTTTCAGGGTTTGATGGACACCAAAAAACCTCCAGAAATGATCTCTGGCAACATGACAACAGGTTGAAATGATATGTTTAGGAAACTTGGAATGTCTTTAGCAATGACAGTCATTTTGTTTGTTTAACACTCTTCTTTTCTTGTGTTTGAGTTGGTGGTGCAGTTATGTGTGTTTATTCAATATTGTTCATGAGATTTGCATGGATGGTACAACCTCGAAATTATCTACTTCTTTGTTGTCATGCATCAAATGAGAGCGTGCAATTATTTCAACTCTCCCGTTGGGCAAAGGGAAATGGGTATGAAACTTAACATTTGATTAATTAAACTCAGCTATGAATATTGCTTTCTATGCTAAGTCTGAATTGATGGGTATTTTGTTTTGTATAGGTACCTCTCAAAGAAGAAGGAAGATCCTTCATCCAAGTAGTATAATGCTTAATCTATTGCTTCATTATAGGGCCCCTATAATAATAATAATTTGTATTGATTTGATTTTTCATGTAGGTCAACAATTGGGTTTTACATTTTCAAAACCAAAGTTCATGGAATATTGTTTTCCTATATGTTTATTTGGTATAGATTAAAAGTGTTTTTCAGCTCTTAAGCAATGTAATTTCCAGTTTAGAAAAATCTTTCGTGTGTTGTATTTAAAAGAGTAAAAGTCTAGTTTTGTCACTATGTTAAGTGATTATATACTAATATGTTTGTAATGTTTTAGGTTAGTTGTACTACTAGTTTCTAAATGTCTTAATAGATAATTTTTAATGAAATAAGTGTAAAAATCAATAATTTTTATAGAAAATCTATTTACAAAGAATTCAACATTTTATGTTCTTACTTTGTTCCATATAATATAAACATGTAATAGGTAATACTTTAACTATATACTTTCACATACTTATATATGTACTTTTAAGATAAAATTATTTTAAGAAGTCAATAGGTGTTATACCAGTTTTTTTTTTTTTTTTAATATGCTATTTTATAGAAAAATATTGTAAGAAGAGTTTTCTTTCCAAGATTAGTCAAGCATATAAACTAATAAACATAACATTTATAATTATGCCAATTACTCCCTTGGAATCACTTGAATTAATTTATTCTACTTTGTAATTAATTTCTTCTTCTTTTAGACTATAATTATTCAACAAAATATACATATTTTCTGTATCTAATCTAGTTTTTCTTTATTTTTTTTGTTAAAATTTATCTTTTTACTTTTATTTTGTAAGATAAAGACATGTCAAATGCTTTGTCTATGTGTTTTGAATACACTTTAATGTATTTAAAAAAATTATTTACAAAAGTTACAATTTTATTATTTTTAGACATGGTTTATTTTAAATGAGTAAGATCCAAAAGAATTAAACTAGTGTGTTCAATTTGAATTTATATATAGTGAAATGCTTTCATAATATATCACATTATATTTTGATTACATTTTGTTTGTTATGAAAGTTGATTAATAATCCTAGTCATTGCAATTTCATAATTTATGAGGAATTCATATATCTTAATTTAGTGTAATACACATGATAAGATCAACAATGTAAGTAAAAGATGAATATGCATTAAAAATTTAAAAAAAAAAAATTAGTATAGATAAATTTGAATCTACAATATTTCTATTCCACAAAATATTTTTTGTCATAACAATTTTGTGAAATTCAAATGACACTTTAATTCAACATTCTCAATAATTTTACAAAGATTTGATTACTCTAATTCATGGTACATGTAAAATGTTACTTGAAGGTGTAGTATTTTCATATGTGAGTCTCAAAAAAATCTTCTATTTTCTTTTTGTGTTCTTAAATTACAAAAATGAAATACTTTTTTTTTCATCCTCACACTAATTAATATATATATATATATATATATTTTGTTTGATAGTCTAGATTCTCCATTCATTTGTGGTGTACTTAGGTTCTAAATCAAGTTATAAAATAACAATATCTATGATAATAGGAAAACATTACTATATTTATCCGATTATAAGGGAGTTTCAATCAAATATACTTAGTAAACTTTTGTTACTTATAGAATCTTTGGCTTTAGTTATTTATAATAGGATGTTTATGAAGAATAATATTATTTAGTCCGTTTTAAAAAATGTTAATTAATTTTGAATATTTTAATCAAGTTTTTGTAATATCGATCACTCATAAAATTGTCACGTGTCTATTTTATTAGTGTTACATGTTTTATAATGGTTGAAAAATATATTAAATTTGTACTTCAAAATTGATAAATAGTCTGTCGGTCAAGAGAAACGAATATTTGAGTTATGATCGATGGATACACGGTTGATCATTATAAATGATTATACAATTATATGTTTGATAGATTGATCTGTTCATCCTATAATACAAGTTTATTTAGAGTAACTTTTTATTTTCGGTTTTACCTATCAAAATTTTAAGTTTTGAAAATTAAATTTTTAATACATCAACAACTAGTATTTTAACCTTATTGCACAATAGGTATTTAGTATATATTATTAAAAGTTATAGCAAATAAATATTTTCATATATAATTAAAGCGGATGATAAATTAGTATTTTTTTAAGCATATAATTATACTTTAGATAAATGGTAACTATTTTACATTATAATATATTATTATTTTTAATTTATAAAAATATTAAACTTTAAATTTATTTTAGAAGTTAAGATATTAAGAGAAATAAGTTAAAAGATATAAGAAATTATGATAAATCATCCCGTTGTTGATATTAAAAACATAATAAAATATATGATAACACTTTATAAATCTGAAAATTTAAAAATTTTTTAATGCAAAAGTTTTAATTCAAAAAAATCCCGTTAACACATGAGTACACAAAAAATTGTAAAAATAAATCTCAAAATTCAAAAAGGGCAAATTTAATAGCAGCAAGTATACAAAAAACATTTTTAGCCTTTTACTTTGGAGATTCCTTCTCCTAAAGTATTTAATACAATATTAATTTTAAAATAAGTAAAAACAGTAATATTATGTGTTCATTATATCCTTTAACAGTTAAAGTAATCATATTTTAAATCATTTATATTGTTTCCTAATTATACATCTATTCTTTTGTTTAAAGCATCTTTAAAATATTATCAAAATAAACTTAAATTTTCAGATAATTTGTAGTTATAGTCATGATTTGATAAAAACAATCACATCGATTCAATTTGAAATCAAGGAATAAATTAGTTTTTGATATTATGAGATAATTAGTTTAAATTTTAAGTAACATTAATATTATAAGGTAGCTAGGAAAAAGAAGGAATGAGATGAATACTGCATTGAATTTGAATTGAAAAAAAAAAACCGGATAAATGTCATCTACAAATAATATTCACTACCATGCAAAAATAAAAACTAAAAAGATAAAAAAATACAAATTGTTATAGAAGTTCTAGTTTATCAAGAGAAACCAAACTTTCAACATACTGGAAAGGATAGATCCAATATATGTTGTCACAAATCATTCTGAATTTTACTGTTTTATCTCTCTGATTATAAATTACTGCTTGCAAATCATTATCTAATGAACTGTGAATGATAATGATATCACGATCATTCTCAACCATGTATAGAGGTAGTAAACCACTGTCTAGCCTTCTCCTAATTCTGAGATCTTCGAGAGATATGTTCAGTAAGTGAGTCCAAGAATTTTGATTACCAAACTCTTTCATCTGCCATATGCTTAGATGATCTGTGGTCCGATTATGAAGAAAAAGACTTAAACAATCACCCAAAACTCCAATAAGTGGAGCTTCATTGCTATGGAGCTCTTCACCGAGAGAGAAGAAATCATCTATGATCACCCTACTAATATCACGAGGAAGCAACAATTGTGTATATGTCTCAGTCTCAAGATCAAACGAAACAATCACCACATCATTAAATGTTAGATCACAGCCATCATCCTCAACATACTCAAAGTCAAAGTCTAGTAACCCTACCCAATTAAGAGTGTTTTTTAGATATATTCCATCACCTTCCGTTGCATTAGGATTAACAGGAAAATTTTGAATGTCTCTCCATCCACTTTTGTCCTCTATGTTGCATATTAAAGATATAAAAGAATACTCTTCTTCTGAATTAAGATGGCTAACTATTGCTACTAGTTTGTAAGTATCCCTTGAATTATCATAACCAAATCCTAACAAAATAAGTTCTTGATCCTCAAGAGGAAGGTTTAACATACAATGCTTGTTTTCAAATAGTTTTCTTGTGGCGGGATTCCATAAGCGAAACATGTTTGATCCGTCATCGTTCCGTTTACGCAAACAGACCAAACCATTGCATGAACCATGAAAATGATACTTGTGCCTTTGAGGCTTGGGCATATGATCAACAGAAAAGAAGGAGCAGGAACTGATATGTGAGGAAAAGACAAATGAAGAATTGATGTTTTTAGGTGAATTTTGAAGGTGTAGTTTCACAAAACCTGGATCGCAGATAACAGATTGAAAGTACTTGCTCACACACGAGAATCTCAGAAGGGATTTTACTGGAAGCTTTGACAAAATTTCCATCCATATATCTTCACAAAACATATTTCTCTTTATAATCTGAGAGTCAAAAGAAATACCATAACATTACACCTTATAAGCTGATAAAAGAAACATAGAATTTATAAAATATAGAAATCTAACAGAATTAGAATATTTCAATAAAAAAAATATAAAGATTTCATTTTTTTTATTTTTAATTTTACTTTTCAAAATATTATAAAATATATTGGAAGTATTTGTTTTTAGCCGATTACGAACACTTATAATTCTATCTGAATATATTAATCAAGTATAATTTTTTTAATAATAAAAAAATAAATAAGAGTTTATGACCAGAAATGTACATGTTTGTATAAAAAGAAAAAAAAAACTATCAAAAAACTATTATATTGTGGACGAAAATTAGAAAATTCTTTAAAATTCTATAGATTCTCAATTGCATGTTGTATTAACTGAATAACAATTTATAGTCTTAATAATGCATTAAACCCAAATACATAATATCATATCATTATGCAAATTTTATAAATTAATGTAGCAAATTTTTTATTTATTTATCAAAATTTTAATTTTTGAAAAAAATTAAATATAACTGCAACTAGTATTTTAGTCTTTATAATTAAAAATTAATATTTTATTATATATATAGACACGTATGATTATCACTACTATAAATCTTGATAGACCTAGAAGAAATACTTTCGTTTCAATATAATTTATTTCATGTTGTCAAAATTTCAAATCTTGATCATTCAAATCTTGATCATCAGTAAGGAACTCTTCTAATATCAATAAAAATTAACCTAATATAATATCATATTACTTTTGATTATTCAAACAATAACCATATATCCAATCACAAAATACTTGTTGAAACCAAATATTAAAAAAATAGAAGATATATAAAATATTTTAACCTTGTCCGTCCTACAAAAAGATATTGTAGTATTGAAAAATAAAAAATAAAATAACCTTCGTCAAACGTGAATCAAGTCTCTGCCACCGCAAGAGTTATCTTTGATAAACAATTATTTCAGAAATATTTAAAAGAAAATAGAAAATATATAAAATATAAAATGTTTTTGAAGAAAAAATAAATAAAACCTTTATCAAATATGAATCAAGGAATTACCTTGAAGGCGCTCTCTTCCACTGCAAGAGTTATCTTTAATGAACAATTATGACGATTACTCAATACTCACTAGCACAGCAAGAAGGGATTGGATTTAGGTGTTAGGCAAATAGTAAATAGATTATAAAGAAAATATACGTATTAATGTCTAGTGTGTTAATATGTGAGGTGAAACTTCTTATATATAGAGAATCAAAACTCTAACTCTCAATCAATTGAAAACAAATATAATTATATCTTATCTAATCAAATTTGGATATAACAAATATAAGTATATCTTAACTAATTAAATCTGGTTATAACAAATTTATATTATATCAAAATCTAATTTAATCATATATATATATATATATATATATATATATATATATATATATCTTTAATAAATTAAAATAAGGAATAGAACTTCTTTTTAAGCACTTATAATATCATTTTTCAATAAACAATTTTATTTTTATTAAATTGAAATATTTTATTATAGGACAAAATATATAATAGTGCATCTTAATTTAAAATTAACTAAATATTTCTTTAACTAAAAAATAGTAGTGAAATTATCATTTTTTTATTTATAAATTTATATATTTTTTATAGTTTTTCAAAAGCATATTATGTTAATAAAAATGGGAGACAGCAGAAAATTTATGTATTTTCTCTATATCAATCATCTTATTAATTAAATTAAATTATATTTAACCTATTTAATTATTTTCATAAATAATTTTAAACATTTAACATCTAATTATACATTTGTTCTACTGCAAGTATAATATTTTACAGTCACATCGATAAAATTGAAACGATAGACTATATTTTAAAATTTTATGACTAAATATCCCATCATCAAAAAAATGTTAGACAATGATAGAGTGGTTAAGAAAGAACAGTACCATTGAGGATTAGAGAAGATTTTTCACTTGATATTTGTTGAAAAAAAAAATAAAAGTTTAACTTATTACTTAGCATAAGTTTTTAAAAAGTTCTTTAAAATTCATATTATTACTTTAACCAGATAAATTAATAATTATCAATTATATTTCTTATATTATTATGTAATAATGTATACCTTAATAACTTATTGTATACATTTCATTGCTTCTGTTTTTATGTATAAAATTAGTTACATATTAAACGAATTTTGGTTTTTAAATCTATTATCGTATATTGTCATTTTGTGCTGTTATCATATGATTTAACTTCATATTTATATATATATATATATATATATATATATATATATATATAAAATATTACGTGTATACAAAAGTAATAAATTACTTATTTAGAAACCTGTAGTTTTTTCTTTAATTTTATTAGTTTTATCTTTTATTTAAATTAGCATGTTTAATATTCAAAAAGGTAAATAAATATATGATTATATATTATATATTATATAATTATTTTAATTTAATTAAATATGATTATAATAACTTAAACAATATTTGATTGATTATCTTTTTATCACATTACAAGGAAAATTGAATTTATTAGATTTATATATAGAATTAAAGAAAAACTAGTTTTAACCTCCCATTAAGTGTGTTACCTCTATGTAGTTTTCTTCTAGAAGATCCAGTATCGTAAACGAATTATGGTGATTTTGAGTAATTTTTAGAATGATAATTATTTATCAATAATTTTCAAAATCCTTATTATTGCCAACAATTTTATAAATCTTATGTCACAAAAATACAAAAACTTATATTTAAATTTAACAAATGGTATATTAAAAATTGTGCCGACAATAAATAAATAAAGAAAATAAACAAAGAGAAAAGAGTTTAAAAATTCATGAACTAGTTTGAGACAATTAAAATTGAATTAATCTTTACCTATAATATCAAAGTTCATTCAAGTTATTATAATTAGAATAATGGCGTTATTTGTATGGTAACAAATATTTAATTTCATATTTAAAATGTTCAGTTCTCATTATAAAGAAAAATATTAAACATTTCTAAAAAATATAAATTAACTATCAAAGAACATTGTTGTACTTATATTATTTATATTATTTATTGTTTGGTTGTTAAATTAACTATCAAATAATATTGTTATACTTATATTATTATATTATTTGTTGTTTGGTTGTTATTTAATTACACTGTCATATTCAAATTATAGTCGGTGTTAAAAATCTCATATAGTTTAAAATATATGAATGATTATAGACAAAGTTTGTAGAATAAATTTACTTCTTAACCTAATAAATTTAACATTAATAACATAAACTAAAGTCGAAAGAGGTGCAAACAAGAGAAGTGAAACAATGAGAAGTGAAACAATGATCATTAGTAGAAAAAAATACTTTCTACATCGGTTTTGAAGTATATTTTACATCGGTTTCAAAATCAACGTAAATGTACGCGACGTAGAAAATATCAGTGTTATAATCGACATAGTATATGCATATATTAATCGGTTGATAAATAAATCACCAACATAAAATATCAAATCCAAATAACGCTCAGAAGGAGATACTAAGTCAGTTGTGGCTTTCAACAAACATAGTATCTACCCTATTACGTCGATTGGGAGCCCACAACCAACGTAATATCTCTATTTTTTGAAAAAAAATTCCAAAATTCTTTGATAAATCTCTAATACATACAAGGAAACACCACAACAATTTCTAAATTTTTTTGATAAGTATAGATTGGTGAAATAGAAAAAAATAAAAAATGTGAAAAATACTAAAAAAATAAAAAAAAAAATAGTAAACGATGAACTTTTGGAAAAGATTTTGTGTTTGAATCCCCTTTGGGTATTGCCCAAAAACTTTGGTACGCCATTTCAAGCAAATTTCATTTTTGGAGCGTCTCAATTAGAGCTCTCTATCAAAAGTCATGACCATTTGAAGTTTTTTTCATTCTAAATTTTTGAAACTCAAAATCTATGATGCACGCATACAAAAATCAGTCCAAGGATACAAATAATACAACATTTCAAAGATAACAAAACATAACTCTTGTAGACAGTGAGAGCAACATCAGTGAACACAAATTGACCCAAACGAAATCTACCAAAATCAGTGAATGCAAAAATGAAGTGAATGAAACCACAAAGACAATGAAAGCAAAGGAAAATGGGGGAGAACAACACGTGACGTATTAGTGAGAGTAAAACCGAAAAGCAAATTAATGACACCAAAACGTGAACCAAGGGTACCTAAAACGCCAACCAAAAACGTGAACTTAAGGAGTGCTACAAACAAAACTTGAAAAGCGAATGAAACTAGAGGAGTGATTGAAACAATGACACAATGGCACGCAACAATGAAGGAGAAGGAAGCATAAGAATGAAGCGCGATGGTTACCATAAATTTCTAATTTTAATTCGAGGGAGATATTACGTCAATCGAGACCTCCCATATGACGTAGTATCTAACCAAATTTTACCCAAATTTTCAAAACTAGACTTTATGTGACAATGTTAATCTCTATCTTTTAACCTTTAAACTAATGAATTATGTAGTGTCACATTATGAATATGACATAAGCCCTTTATGGCATTGGGATGGGACATTTGTTTGGTTAATATAATATTTTTACTTATAACCTCAATGTTTAAGAGCACACGAATACAAAACTTTATATAACCTCATGATAACCAAAATTATAGAGATAAAGACAATACATTAATTAACATGTATATCAACTCCTATTATCTCAAATGTTTTGACCTACAATACTCCATTAAGAAAAAAGTGGGTGATGTTAATCTCTTGATAGCTTATAAATAGACCTCTACACTAAAAAATAATTAACAAGCATTAAATATTTTAACTTTAAGACTTTTGACTAAAATAATATATATATATATATATATATA
>Ga0209489_108936_pt1 | contig 13047 bp, 6 predicted proteins | sample SiratrowhiteBW_FD_187527 | JGI IMG/M metagenome (GOLD analysis project Ga0209489, IMG submission 187527) | Root nodule microbial communities of legume samples collected from California, USA - Siratro white BW (SPAdes) (version 2) | ecosystem: Host-associated > Plants > Roots > Nodule | place: USA... | reverse complement strand
TTTTTTTTTATTTTTTTTTTTTTTTTTTTTGTATTTCATCTTTGCTTCTGGGTTCTAAGTGGAAGATATGAGAATGAAGAGAATGAGAGTGAAAATATTTTATCTGTCAACTGGTGTGAGTGAAGAGTACAAGAGTAGAGATCAATTGTCATTGTAAAAATAAATCAATTCCCTCTTTTTAAGTTATTCCTCCCATCTTTTTCGCTTTATTAAGTGTGTTTTATTACAGAAACTGAAGAATCTAATTTCATACAAGAATGAATTTTCTTTTTTATTTTCAATTAATTTTAATTAAAAGGAAATGGAACCGATCAATTCAAATCTAATTCTATTACAGGAATGAATTCTCTTATATTTCCAATTAATTTTAATTAAAACAAAACAGTGCAATGCAAATTCAATTCTATTACAAGAATAGATTCCTTTTTTTTTTTGTTTCCAATTAATTTCAATTAAAAAATCGGTACAATTACGAATTTGGATGAGCATGCAGGAGGGGTGTAGGAAGTGATAAGGAGGTGCAGGAAATATCAAATCACAGGGTATGAAGAGGTGATATGGAAAGAATGGATAATGGGGTGTGCAAGTGAGAAAAAAGGTGTGAGGAAGCAATTGGACTCATGATTAAAGAGGATTAATGAGAATAGGATATAAGGGGAAAACAGGGCAAATCTCTTTTTTGTTTTATCTTTTTTAATTTTTTTTTTATTTTTATGTAAAATCTAATGGATTAGATATCAACATCAATTTTAATTTTCGTATTTTTCCTTCCTCTTTCCTTTCTTTTCTATATTTTTATTTTTTCATTATTTATTAAAACCTTGTTTTTCCCTAATAAATAAAATGGGATAAAACTTTCTTTAATTAAAATGAAAATGATAAATCCAAATGACTAATCTTTTCAATTTTTGGAAAATTGATTAGAAATATCTATTTTTCTTTATTAAGTCTCAATTAATTTTTATATTTTCGTAGATTATTTTATTAAATTTTACCTACTATGCTATTGTAAAAAAATAAGTGATATTATTATTGTTTAAAAGTGTTATTATTATTATTGTTATTGTTATTAACATAATTAATTTTATTATTAATATCATTAATTATATTCTTATTATTATTAACATTATTAATATTACAATATTAATAATTTTTTAACACTTTTTTTAATATTTACTTTTATTAATATTATTATTGTTAAAGTTATTGGTATTATTAATATTATTATTAATGTCATTAATGATAATATTATTATTATAATTATTAAGAATTTATTATTTTTAATAATAATAATATTTTTGTTATTAATGTTATAATGTTAGTATTACTTTTAATATTTTTTTATTAATATCTTAAATTTCTTATTTGAATTGTTTTAATATTCTTAATAATATTATTATTGATATTAATATTAATATTAATTATATTGTTATCATAATTAATATTATTTTTAATAATTTTAGTATTAATATTAATATTATTAATATTAACATATTATTAATATTAACATATTATTAATATTAATGTTATTAATATTATTAATACTAATGTTACTACTCTTAAAATATCATTAATGTTATCACTGACCAAAAGTCTCATTTTTCTTGAGCATTTGCTTATATAAACACATTTGTGTTGTGTTATGAAAACATTGCATTGGATTAAGATGGCTTCTTCACATAAGTCTGCTGTGGGATTTGTATGCCTATTGCTTGTTATCACGATTGCATCAGGTTATAATATGAGTCATGCTTTTCTATGATTTAATTTCTGTGATGGACTTTAAGCGATTTAGTATATGTTCCATTCTTTCTTCTCTTTGTCAATAAACTTTCGTTTTGAATCCTTTTCTTTGGTGTTTTATACATATCTTGGAGTTAATTTTGTGTTATAAATATAATGTATGATTTATGGTTGCAGATGTGTGTACGAAGTCAGAAGCAAGAAATGTGGTGAGTCTACATTGTGACAAAACTGAACATTGTGAGACTATTTGTCCAGGTTGCGGTTGCGTATGCATTAACCATTTGTGTCAAAAATGTAACTCGGTCTTTCAGCAACAACCTCTCCCGTGAAAGACCTTGAATTCGTGAAGAATCTTTCAAGAATTGATATGAATAATAAAATATTATCAATGTATGCCTATACATTAATAATATATTAATAAGATTTCAACTTCAATAAATTTTCATGGATCATTATTGGTGATATTATATTTACATTTACTGTAAAAGTTTTATGACTAGGAAGTTGTTCTATGTGTTAGATAAAAAGACTGAATTAATGGAAAATTAAAGAAACGGAATCTTAATTTTTATTTTATCAAATGTATTAAAAAATCAAATCTCAATTACATGATTAGTTAATTATGAACAAATACGTAATTTGTTAAGAATAATTAGTATGTAAAAAAAAAACCGTAGTCTTTAAAAAAAATAGGATTCCGACTTGCTTTATGTATCAATGTCATTATGACAAGTCCACTATATTAAGCAAGATTAACTGAATTTATGAAAAATAAGATTAAAATTATTTAATATATGAAAATTTTCTTTTTATTTTATTTTTTGATTAACTTTTAGATGTGGAAATAAACAATTACATCAAACTACTTATTATATTATATATTTTTAATTAATTATTAATTGGTACATATAAATAAATGTGATTCTTGAAATATTATGTTATGATTTGATTATATTATATTTACTATATATATGTCATAAACTATAATAAAAAATTATATTAAAATTCTAAGTATGAGACTATGTACTTTATTTATTAATATAGAAACAAGTTAATATTATAAATATAATCATAATTATAAAAACTATTATAATAAAATTTCTTTCCTTGACACTTTTGACATAAAAATGTTTAAATCTAACTCAAAAAGTGAAAATATTTTCTTTTTTTTTACCCAACAAAGATATTCTTTTACGTAGTTATGGTAAAATTGTTTGTTAAAGTGTTTTATATATTTTAATTTTAAAAATTTTATAATTTTTAATTTTTGAAAATTTTATTATTTTTTAATTATTATAGATTTAATATTTAAAAATTTGATATTTAGAAATTGTATTCGTTGATATGAGGTACAAATGACCGTGCTCGATACTCCTATCAATCATAGATTTTTTTCGTGTATAGTTTTAAAGAAAAAAATTCGTATTAGACATCAAATTAAATTCCGCATAACGCGTACAGTCATTTGAATGTTTAATCAAATTATTTTAAAATAAAAGCTCGAGAAGAAATGTTGCATGGGTGAAAAATAAGTGTTGTAAGTTGCAAGAATTAAAAAGATAAACTTAATAGACCCACAATTTTTTTAACAAAACAGAAGAAAATAATAAAAATGGAGAAAGAGAGTCAATGTGAGGGTGTAGTAAGGGATTTCATAGGCGTTACTTGATTCGGCTTGGTGTGATGTGGCATTAGAAAAAGGTACATTCAACGGTTGGACTTGGTAAAAGGCACACTCGATTCAGCTTGGTTAAAGGGCACTCGATTTAGGATTGGTGAAAGACATATTCGGTTCGGCTTGGTCAAAAGGCGCTTAGTTTAGAATTGAAGAAATGCATACTGGGTTTAGGATTGGCGAAAAGGCACTTAGAAAGACACTCATTTCGGCTTTGTGAAGAGGAACTCGGAAAGACACTTAGTTCAGTTTTGTTTGACTTTGACTTTGTGAAAGGGAACTCGATAAGACTTCGTGAAAGGGCACTTGGTAAGACTTTGTGAAAGGGCACTCCTTATCATCATCTCCAACAGTTTCAACATCTCTGCAACATACCTTGTACCCTAACCTCGCCAACAACTCATTCATTTCTCCTTCCTCTTACTAGTGCTACTCTTTTCACATCTTGGCCTTCCCATTGGACATTAAAAAAGAAGTCACCTTTGACACCATCGTTGCTGCAACTCTCTTGGTGATTCTTTTGTTTGTTTTTTTTCTTTTTCCTTTTTACTTATGACTATTGAGTAGCAAAATGTAAAAGTAATACAAAATTCAAGACACTTCTAGAATTATACTTGTGTGGTTTTTTGAATTTTTTTTCTTTCTCTTTTTTATTTGCTTCTCGTTTTGGAGTGGAGGATATGGGGATGAACAGAATGAGAGTGAAATTTTTTTATGCATCTACTGATGTGAATGAAGAGTATGAGAGTAGAGATCAATTGTTAGTGTAAAAATAAACCAATTCTCATTTGAAATTATTACTCCTATCTTTCCGATGAATCAAATTTCGTTACAGAAATGTTGAATTTTTTTTTATTTCCAATTAATTTCAATTATCAGGAACAGAACGGTGCAATTCAAATCCAATTCTATTATAAAAATGAGTTCTCTTTTATTTCCAATTAATTTCAAGTAAAACACGATGAGTTCAGATCCAAATCTATTACAGGAATGAATTCTCTTTTATTTTCAATTAATTTCAATTAAAACAAAACGATGGAGTTAGGAATTGGATGAGCATGCGGGAGGCTGTAGGAAGTGATGAGGAGGTGCAGGGAATATCAAACGACGGGGTATGAAGAGCTGATATTGATTGGCCCAAGAATGGATAATGAGGTGTGAAGGTGAGAAAAGAAGGTTGAGAAAGTAATTGGACTCGTGGGCCATTAAAGGAAATTGATGAGAATAGGATATAAAGGGTGAAGCGAACAAATATGTTTTTTTCATCTTTTTAATTTTTTATTATTTTTCATGTACACTTTAATGGATCAAGCCTTAATATCAATTTTTATTTTCCCAGTTTTTTTCGTTTATTAAAAGACTAAACTTTTTCTCTCATTTTTTTTTTTCTATTTCTCAACACTTAATTTTATCCAGTGAAAAATACAAAAAAAAAATATTATTCATGTCGACATTTTTTACTATTTACATTTCCGTTTTATTTTGACTCTAAATTTTCAAATTCATAATAAAAAATTAAAAATTAGGACAAATTAGACAATAGGAATAATAAAAATAGAAAAAAAAAGAATAAAAAAGAATAAAAGAATATAAAAAAAGAAGAAAAAAAAGAGAAAGAGAAGAAAAATAAAATAAAAAGGGAAAAAGGAAAAATAAAAATGAAAAGCGGATGATGTGACACCACATGATCGGAGCGACACTATTCATCATCTTCTATATTGCTCTGTGCTATTTCGCTTGTTCCATTTCATCATTTTGAATCGTTTTCCTCATGTGCAACCGATGACCGAAAGCTCAAGACGATTTAAATCTTTTTTCATTTCACTTAGTAAGGAAGCATGCACAATGCGTTTCGATTAGGCTTCTAGTTGGCAACTAGAACCCAAACCGGAAAGGCAAAACATTAAAACGCTGTGCCTATATAATGATTTATACATCACAGAAATTCATTTTTTACACGTCAGAAAAATACTCATACACATTAGAGAGTCTATACATTACGATTCAGAATTCAAGGAGAAAAAGAGTAAGAAAATGAAAGTACAGAAGCAGAAAGAAATTGGAAAACAATCAAAGAAACAAGAATCTCCAGACGATTGCAAAAGGCTTCAAGAGGTGTGCTCTTTGTCTTTTGATTTGATGCTTCTTTATGTGAATTTCCAATTCGTCAATTCATCACTTGAATGCAATTTTTCGGCTAAAACTGTATGTATGAGAATACTTCATTATTTGTCTCTGCAATACTTCATTCTTTGTCTCTACAATACTTCATGTTTTGTCTCATAGATAATACTTGATACAATTAAGTTAATGTCAACGTCCAATTTTGTTTGGAGAAATAAAATTATTTGAAAATAAAAATTGAAAATTAAAAAATATATTTTTATCATATGTTGTAATTTTCAAATAAATAAAAAGTTTTAGTTCCTTTTAATGAATAAAGTTTTGAAATAAAATTTGTATAAAGGAAAAAAAGTAAAAAAAATGTGTGTTGGGTTTGTTTTAAAATAAACTGCAGAAAATAATAAAAAAAGAATAAAATTTGAAAAATTTTTAACTCATTAAGATATTCAGTCAAGAAAAAATAAAGCTCAAATCAGTAAATGGTTTATTTTGGAAAAATAAAGTAAATTAGTTTGTTGAGGTCCAATTCATTAAAAATATGTTAAAAAAAATCAAAAAATAAAAAAATCCTATTAAAGTGCTGCTACGTCACACTTTATATCTCCATTAAATAATCTGACTGCATTTTTAGTTATCCTTCTTTTAATATAGGAAAATTAATTTAAAATTAAAAAAAATAATTAATAGAATTTGAACAGATTGGTGATAGAATGTGATGGTGATTATCCTGCTTAAATGCAAATAATGATATTAATTTGATATTATTATGCTTAATTTGAAATAATGGTAATGATGGGTGGTTATTCTTCTTGATTGCAAATAATTTTGATTGATTGAGATTTATATCTCAATTAAAGTGGAATTATCTAGCAGAGTAATTGAGGGGTCTGAAGAAATTTTATAAAAGAAAATACCAAAATAAGGATGACACACGTTTTGGGGAGAGGGCACTAGAATTACATACGAACAAAATTACTGAAGATCCGAAGGCTGGAATTAGAAGAAAGAGGTGAATTTTGTTAAAACTAGTCTTCAACTGGTATGTCTTGATGGCCCAGCCTCATGTGATTGTTCTGTTTGTTCTTATTTTGTTTTTCATTGTTTTAACTTGTTAAAATTTCAATATCACGAATATTAGTATTTTGTATTGCTTGTAAATAAATTTGCATTAAAAAAATATTTTTGTTATACTGGAGATGTTGTTCTAAGCACATCTTGTTGTTTAATTCTTTCTAGAGGATGTTGTTTCACACGGTCTCAGAAGACAAAAAAACCTAAATCTCAGTAGATCATGGAAGCAAAAACATTAGAGTACTCAAACAGGAACTCAAAACCACCTAAAAGAACAAATATTTAATAGAAGCACTGAGCACTTATTGAACTTTAATCCCCAACAAAATCAAGAGGTTATTGCTCTTATCATAATCTCATAAAACTCAAATTTCCAAAATTTAAAATCTCAGTGGATCATGGAAGCAAAAACATCAGGATACTCAGCAGAGACCCTTAACCATTCTTATTTTTATTATTATTGTTATTATTATTATTACCCTTGCTCTTTTTTTCTTTTTTCTTACCAAATCAATAAATAATATTTCATTTCAAGTAAATTTTTGATGATAAAAATATATAAAACATTTCCAAATTTTCAATAAAAAATATAAAATATTTTCCCAAAAATTAATAAAATATATATAATTTTCGAAAAATATCTATATTTTCCAAAAGTTAATAAAATATCCAAATTTCAAAATTTAAAATATATAAAAGTAGTTTTCAAAAAAATAAAAAATGTAAAATAATTATAAAAAAAATAAAAAAATAAAATAGTTTTCAAAAACAAAAATTTCAAAAAATTAAAATATCAAATATTATCAAACAAAATCTTAAAATAAAACTACCTGATTCCTGATTTTCTTTATGAAAATATGCAAAAAATAAAAAGTATATTGTTCTTTGTTTTATTTTACTATTTGCATCTTTATTTATTTTAATTATTATTTATTTGTATTTGTGTTTATTCTAATTAGTTTTTATTTTATTTGTTGTATTCTTATTAATATTTGTTTGTCTTACTGTTTTATTTGTTTTTTCTTATTTGTCTTTATTTATATTATTATTTATTATTTGAGAAAAATAATATTTTGTAAAAGCGCACTTATTTCTATTTATTTGATTAAAGGTATCGTCTTTGGACGGAGGTTGTGGGGTACTAATACCTTCCCCACATGTAATCGTCTTAGGATGAGTAAAATCTATCGCAACCGGATGACGACGAGGTAATAAAATTTTATTTATGAAATATTTAAATTAGATATTGGACTTGCCACTGCAATTTATTATGGAAAAATATAGAAAAACAAAAAATAAAATGTCTACGGACCATATTCAAGATTTGGAAGTCAATTACGTGTGAAAAATGTAATAGCACCCCACAATGCCCGTCCTAAGACGATACCTTTAATAAAATGAATAGAAATAAGTATGATTTTACAAAAATATTATTTTCCAAAAGAATAATAATAATAATATAAATAAAGACAAATAAGAGAAAACAAATAAAATTGTAAGACAAATAAATATTAATTAGCAATAATGCAAATACAACAAATAAAATAAAATAAAAACAAATTAGAATAAACACAAATACTAATAAATGATAATTAAAATAAATAAAGATGCAAATAAGTAAAATAAAACAAAAAACATATATTTTTTATTTTTTTGGCCCGACAAGGATCTAGGTTCTACGTATTTCCACAAAAGAAAATTAGGGATCATTTTATTTTAAGAATTTGTTTCGTAATATTTGATATTTTAATTTTGTAAAATTTTTATATTTTATATTTTTGAAAACTACTTTACTTTTTATTTTTTTGAGAAATGTTTTACATTTTTTATTTTTTTGAAAACTGTTTTATTTATTCTTTTTATTTCAAAAATTGTTTTATATATTTTCTTATTTTTATTATTTGCGAAAAATAATATTTTGTAAAACTACACTTATTTCTATTCATTTCATTAAAAGTACCGTCTTAGGATGGACGTTGTGGAGTGCTAATATCTTTCCCACACGTAACCGACTCCCGAATCTTGAATTTGGTTCGTACAAATTTTATTTTTGGTTTTTCTATAGTTTTTTCATAATAAACTATGGTGACAACTCCCAATCTAAATTTAAATATTTTTTAAAAATTAATTTTAGATATTGTCCCGTCGTGATCTTGGTTGCGTTAGATGGCGACTCTACTAGGGACATTTTGAGAGTTAGGCCAGCCAATTTAATTAAATAAGTAAAATTTGTGTGGTTTTTTGAATGCTCACGTTTCCCTTTCTTTGTATATATTGCATCCTATATATTTTAATGAGTGAAGCCCTATATAGATACATAGATACTTGTATTGTTGAAATATTGAACCCTAGGGTAGAAGACGTGTTATGTATGTTATGTATATCTGCCTGGGAATTTTCTGGTTGTTTTGCATGTGAGAGTTGGGTATGCATTTTTCTCCGTTCACAGTTCCACTTTATTGTGTATAATGAGTGAAGCCCTATATCCGGGCCTGTGAAGCTTAGAAATAGAAGAGTTGTGTAGCAAAACTGGGCGGATGTACTTCTTAACCCAGGTGTTCGAAAATTCTAACTAGAGTCTGTTTCCTTTATTATCATGTCCATAAAGATTGTCATTACTGATTGATATGGATGTGTGGTAAAGGGGGTCATAGCTCTAGTGACATTTAATAGAAAATTAGGATAAGCCACCTTTTGTGAACACATTAACATGTTTAAAACTTAAGCCTCACTAGGGCGGACCCTAATTAAGGCACTAAGGGAGACTTTTTGCAGCTCAACAATCCACTGCCATTCATTACACAAGTATTAAAAACCTAAAAAATATCAATCTCATTTTTTTCTTGCATACAATACATCTTTTTTTTTTTTTTTAAATTCAATTTCATATTTTTTAAAGCAAATTTGTGAGAGTGGTCTAAGAACAACTCTGGTTAAAAAAGACTTGGTACTTAAGAAAGTTCAATTGTGACTCACCTCTCTTTTCTAGGAGTTTACTTGGTATACATTCAACATTTTTCCTTAAAAAAAAAGAATGATTTTTTTCTATGCATAAGCATTAATCTCATTTTTTTCACATACTTTTTGTTTAAAAAAAGAATTAATTTTTAGAAATAAAAAAAGTAAAAAATATTAATCTCATTTTTTTTAGTGGATCACATACTTTCTATTTAAAAAAATAAAAAAAATGGATTTTTAAAAAAATACTAATCTCATTTTTCTCAAATGCATTGCATATTTTTTTCCTAAAAAAATGATTTTGGAAAATATGAAAAAACATTAAACATTTTTGTCCCACTTGCATATTTTTTTTTCTAAAAAATGATTTTTGGGAAATAAAAATAAAAGACATTAAATATTTTTTTTATAACATGCATTACAAACTTTCTAGGATTAGAAAAAAAAACATTATACTTATAAAAAATACGATCTCATTTTTTTCATATGCATTACATATTGTCTTTTCCTAAAAAATCAATAAAATGTAGTCATGCATCCATTCATACAACATTAAAAAAAAATCAAAATAAATTTCATTCATCGATACATCTCCATGATATTGCAAAAAAAAAACCAATAAAAAATTAAAATAATTTCATTCATACATTCATTTTTTTTTCAAGATTAAAAAATAATACATTCATTCATCCATTCATTTATTTATACATTATCATTTACAAATTCATATATTTAAAAAAAAATCATAAAAGAAAGTGGGATTCGATTCATTCATACATTGACCTATGACTTCATACATCTATACATATATCATAGAATCCATTGTCATCTAAAGTTTCATGCACTATTCATGTACTCTCATATAAATAGCATACATGCATTCTTAAAAAAAAAGTTTCAAATAGAATCAAAACATTCATCCATGCATCCTCATAACCTAATGCATTCATTTTCGAAATCTTATTCAAACAAACAAAGAAAAAAAACATAGAATTCATTTTCATATTATAATTCATTCAATAAAAAATAGATTTAAATAAAAAAATGAATAATATGAATTCATCATGCACTCCCATTGCACTTATACATTTCTTTAAAAAAAATGTTGATATCAAATATCAAAAGTTTAGTTATTTATGCATTTTTTTTAAAAAAAATCTTACCTTATAAAAAAAATAAAAGAAGAATTTCATAAATACATTCTCTTGGAAAAAACTATGCATGCTTATTATCCAATTTTATACATCCATTTTAAGCCTTCATTTGCATTTAAAAAAAATTCTCGAAAAATTTTATAAATACATTCCCAAAAATTTCTTGCATTTCTAAATACATTTTCACGCATGAACAAAATAATAATAAAACAAAAAAAAAAACAAAACAAAAAAATACAAGAAATAAAAATAGAGTTTTATGCATTCATATATTTGCATTTTCAAACAAAAAATTATCTTAAAAAATTAATAAATGAATTCCTAGAAAGTTCATTCATAAAAAAATAATAATACGAAACAAAAAATAAAAAAACAAAATAAAACAAAAGAATTTTTTTTATTTTGTAGTTATTGTTTAATTAATTTGTATTTGTGTACACCTTTTTCTAATTTGCTCGCATAAAAAAGATTATTGATGTGCAAACATTAATTAGTTTTCCATGCATCAGACACTTAGACATGCATCATACTTCTAAATATTATCATACATTGAGACATTCATCACACATCTAAACATGCATCACATATCTTAATATACATTATACATTATACATTTGATCGTGCATCATACATCTTCAAAGACATTCATACTGCATTGAAATATAAAATAAGAATGGAGTTTTATTTATTCATTCATGCATTCTCATTCAAAAAGGAAAAATGAAAGTGAGAGTTTTATATAAGCAGCTATGCATTCTCTTTAAATCAAAACTGAAAAAATAAAAAAAAATGAGTTTTATGCATTCATCTCAATTAAAACAAATAAAAAATAGAGTTTTATGCATTCATACATGCATTCTTATTTAATAAAATAAAAAAATCATATATACATTTTTAGATCATTGGTCATTAAAAAAAATATGAAATAGAATTCATATATGCATTTTCATGTCATCATTCATTCAATAAACAGAAATGGAAACTATGAAAAAATTATCATGTCTTTATAGGATTCCATGTATATGTTCATGCGTTATCCATGGACTCTTGCATCTCTTCCTAAATAATAATATCAAACAAAAAAAAAATCAAGAATAGAAAAAATTGAAAAGTATTGCATACATTCGTGCATTCATTTAATCTGAAACCCTCTTGCCACTGTCAAGGTCACAGCCTCACTGAAGAAATAAAAATAAAAAAAATTTATACATTCATAAATGCGTTGTTTAAAAAATTTCCATAAAATTACGCATTCATAAATACATTTTTTTTCAAAAAAAAATCATTCAAACATATATCACATATGCATTCAAAAAAAGTCCTGCATTCATAAATGTATTTTCTCAAAAAATAAATAATTCAAACATACATCACATATGCATTCATAATTCATTTTTTCAAAAAATAAAATAAAATTTTCAAACATATATCATATATGCATTTCCAAAACTTTCACACATAAATGTATTTTAAAAAAAAAAAAGTCCAAAATTTCATAGATGCATTTTCTCAAAAAAAAAATTCAAAAAAAAGAAAAGCAAAATGTGGTGAGTTATTTGTTCGTGGATCATTGGATTCATAAGATTACGAAAAATAATAAAATTGGTATCATTCAAGCAAAATATTTAATAAAGGTAAAAATTGGCTTTTCGAAAGAAATATTTGCATACATGGTGCTCATTACCATTTTGGCTTTCTCAAAATTTCTAAGCTTCTCAAAATTTCAAAGATTCTCAAAATTCCCAAATGAAAGGATTGTCCAAATAGTTACCATTAACTAAAATTTTCACTGGAGCAAAATGTCAGTTTTCTATTAGTTGGCCAATCTCTTATCTCTATTCTTCAGGGACATTAAAAAAAAGTTCGTTAGATTGAAAATCCGAAAGGGCAATCTAAGCAAAAGATAGGATAGTAAAAAATAAAGAAAAAAAGTGAAAAATGCACTTATCATAAGTCATTAATTTTGTTCCATGGTTAAACTCCTTGAAAATCAAGCAATTATGATTAAAAATGATATATGGTCATGTTTGTTCATCCAAACACTTTTACACATCCTTTGCATCCTCGTTGAGCAAAAAATAAATATTTATTTCAAAAATACCCTTAGCAAGGATCATCAAAATGTTAAAAATCAGACTAAGGTTCCAAGGAAGAAATTCATCAAAGGAGTATTTAGAAGAAGAAGTTCATCAAAAATGAATATATCAAAAATTCCTCATTCATCAAAGAAGGAATACATAAAAAATATTTCTCAAGATTGATTTTGGTAAAAAAAAAAAAAAGAAAAAAAAAAAAAAAAAAAAAAAAAAAAAAAAAAAA
>Ga0209489_108934_pt1 | contig 13049 bp, 6 predicted proteins | sample SiratrowhiteBW_FD_187527 | JGI IMG/M metagenome (GOLD analysis project Ga0209489, IMG submission 187527) | Root nodule microbial communities of legume samples collected from California, USA - Siratro white BW (SPAdes) (version 2) | ecosystem: Host-associated > Plants > Roots > Nodule | place: USA... | reverse complement strand
AAAAAAAAAAAAAAAAAAAAATGAAAAATTAGAAGTGAAAAGTGAAAGTGCATAGTAGTGGTAGAAGAAATAATAAGCAAAAATCACAGAGAAGCACCCTCTCTCTGAGTCAATCACGATTTGCGCGCTTTCTCTTTCAAACAAAGAGATCCAACGGTTGAGATTTCGGTCTCCCTTTGACCCCAACAACATGCTCCATCCAAAACCACTATATAACTTCTCCATCTTCCTCTTTCTTCTTCCTTGCATCACCCCACATTTCCCTCTTCTTTTTCTTAATCTTCTTCTTCTTTGCCCCTTTTCTGTGTTTGTCCTTCTCCTCGTTTTCTGATCTCTCTCTACCACCATGGCTGCCGAGAAAGAGAGAGACACACAGGTTTACTTGGCCAAACTTGCCGAGCAGGCCGAGAGATACGAAGGTCTTTTGCCCTTTTCTTTTAATCTGAGATTTTGTTTTTGTTTTTCTTTTTTTATTATTTTGATTCGCTGCATTTTTATGGTTCCTTGATGGGGTTTGTGATTTGATGCTGGCATTGGTATGGATCTATTTTTTGGAGCGGTTTCGTGGTTCTGTTGGGTGGGTAATGTGGATGGAGAGTCGAAAGATTTGATTTTGAGATGTGGGTTTTCAGTTATTTTATGGATCAGTTTTTGGGTTAGATCGTTTTCCCTGTGTGAAACCCCCCTCTTTTTGTTGATTTATGTTGAGTATTGTGATAGATTTTCATAGGTTAAATTTGGTGTTTTGATAGGACAAAAAGTAAGAGGCGGAAAGACTAGGTCGTGTTTGATTTTTATTTTCAGAAATTGTTTTTGGTTTTCGAAATGCATCTGAATTAGGTTACTCAGATAGTTGGTGGAGGGTGGTCTAAGACAAAAGAAAGAGTGTAGAATTGAAGGAGAGGTTGAATACAAGCATGCAAAATAAAAACTAGAGTTAACTTCTCTCAAAATCGCTTTTGTTTTATAAAACACTTATTTTGAAAATAGTTTGCATAAAGTAATAAAAATTTGGATGAATAATTGATTGGTGTGTGAAATTATTCTAGAAAATGGATTTTAGAATCAAAAGGTGGGAAGGGAATCAAATGGGCCCTAATTTTCAGAATGTAAGGGGTTACCAAAGTGTTGTGATGGGGCCAATGAGGGAAGACCTTTCAACTCAGAATAGAATGCTGTCCTTTTCTATTTGTACTTGAATAACTCTATTTGCATTGCTCTACCCTTTTGATGACAAGAGGCAAACCCGGATCAGTTTGTTTCTTTTACCTTTAGAGTGTCATCTTCTTGCCTGATTAGGTGAAGATTAATCTGTTTTCAATTTTATTTAGTTAATTTTTGTCTTATTCTGAAACCGGGTAGACAATGATTTATGCTCAGAATCTACATTATGTGAGCGTAATTGCTGTTGCATAGAGCATAGTGCATGCCAGTAATCTGTACTTTGAATTTCTAAATACACATAGATATACTATTTTGATCATTGTTCTAGTTTTTGTAATAATATCCTTCTGAAGCTTAATACTTACAATGCAGAAATGGTTGAGTGTATGAAGAAAGTAGCAAAACTTGATCTTGATCTAACTGTGGAGGAAAGGAACCTCCTCTCAGTGGGGTACAAAAACGTCATTGGTGCACGGAGGGCCTCCTGGCGCATCATGTCCTCAATTGAGCAGAAGGAAGAGGCTAAGGGTAATGAGCACAATGTCAAACTGATCAAGGGTTACCGCCAAAAAGTTGAGGAGGAACTCTCTAAAATTTGTGGTGACATTCTGACTATCATAGACAAGCACCTGATTCCTTCTTCTGGATCAGCAGAAGCTAGTGTTTTCTACTATAAGATGTGAGTTATGGTGCTACACTTCCTTGCTATGCTCTTGATTAATTCAATTCCTTTCCCAGTTCTAGTCATTATCTTTATCTCCATATTCTTATGAGCATTTTCTTCCCTTGAGTAGTTAGTTATAATTGTCTTTTCTGATTAAAGGCTAAAAGAAGACACCAGGACTAGTCTGGGAAGCGTAGAATCTGTATGAATGATGATTTGATGACCTATTTTTTGTCCCTGATGTGCTGTTTGTGCACACAATTGGTAGAGCACCCTTAGCTTGAGTCATTATTGGTTCTGTAGGGACTCCACTGCTATGAACGAGTCATTGGATTTATTTGTTTGCATTCTGCTGTACAGCATCTATTATTGTTACCACATTTTTCTTTGATATTCCTGATTCCCTTATTCTTCTTTTGGTCCAGGAAAGGTGATTATTTTCGGTATCTTGCTGAGTTCAAGACTGACCAAGAAAGGAAAGATGCAGCTGAGCAGTCACTGAAAGGATATGAGGTAATCTTTTATGTCTTGTATTTCAGGACTGAACTAATTCATAAATTATTTATATTATATATTATACTTTCATTTGATTTTCACAAATGTTTTAATTATTAGGCTGCTTCAGCCACAGCAAACACAGATCTTCCATCAACACATCCAATTCGTCTTGGACTTGCACTCAATTTCTCTGTCTTTTATTATGAGATAATGAACTCTCCTGAAAGGTAAATTTATTGGTTCTCTCATTCTGTATGGATCCTTTGAATTGCATTTGTTGCTGCGTCTTGTCTGAATGCCATTACTGCAACTTACAGGGCCTGCCATTTGGCTAAACAAGCTTTTGATGAGGCAATTGCGGAATTGGACACCCTGAGTGAAGAGTCATACAAGGACAGCACTTTGATCATGCAGCTGTTGAGAGACAACCTGACACTCTGGACCTCTGATTTGCCAGAGGATGGAGGTATGGAAATGATTGAAACTTGATATATAAGATGCATTTGACTTTTGCCAAGGGAAAGCAACAAATATTGTACCATATGTTGCTCAATAATGATGATCTCTTAAGAGACAAAAGTGGTTGAAGTGCACTTGTACAACATCATTGCAACAGTATCCTCCACTCACTCTGTCCCCCTCTCAAACTTTGTGAAAAAAATCAAATTAGGATGAACAGAAAGAAAAATAAAACTGCATGCTCTCGGAGAGATTATCATGAAGGTCATAAGTCATTGTTTCAGGAGTGTTGTCTTCAAAGGAGTGTTGTTAACAGCATGATTGTGTTTCCTTTTATTTGGTTTATACTAAAATACTTGGAACTACTAAAGAAGCTAATGCTATCATGCAGGTGAGGACAACGTAAAAGCTGAAGAAGCCAAACCTACCGAGCCTGAGGTGTGTGCATAATAAGTTGTCTAATTTACATGATCTTCTTGTTGAATGTGTGCAAAGCCATTATTATATGTTATAGTAATGTAGAAAATAAGCGATTTGAGACATTTTTGTCAGGCTTTTTCAAATAATTATTCACGTGGTTGTTTCAGATTTGTGCTATACATTTACTTTAGTCACTGTTTAAGGTTCCTGATTTTGACATTCTGTTACTTCTGCAGCATTGACCATGATTTGATAGTGAGATATCGAAGGTATCAACGAGGGCATTTTTCAGTTTTTTCTTGCAATGGATTTGGACCAGACAATAGGGCCATTTCACAATTCTTGTGCTCTCAGTATCCTACCAAAGCCAGAAGATCTGTGCTTGTCTTTTAATTTTCTTTTTTACTTCAAACATTTTTCTTTTTATTGCCTTATCTGTTTTAAGTAAAGTGATCAGTTGAAGCAATGAACAATTTGCATTTACCCTTATAAGCATCACAATCCTTCCTTTATTTTGTTTGGATTTATGTTACTTCAGATGATTATGTTTCTAGAATAGTAATCATCTATATAAAATACAATTTTAAGTCCTTAAAATTACCAAAAAAAAAATCATGATATTAATAATTTGATACTCCTGACATGTACAGTAAAAAATATTAAATTATAATGAGTAAGATGACAACTTATAAAAACTTTAAAATGCAATAAATGGAAAATAATTCTACATTGATATAAATCTGACCCTTACATTTGTGATAAATGAGAAAAATCAAAACTCAACTTTTCTCTGCAATAATTCAACTCTTTTTTTTTTCAGTGATCTTGATTGAAAACCAATTGAGAAAAATGATATGGGTAATAATGTTTCAAAACTCTAACCAAAATATTTTTTCTATTTCTCCTAGAAAAAAGTATTTGATATGTGCATCAAAATAACTTACATGAATATTAATAAACTTATCGTACTTCATTTTTCTTATATTTCTTGACAAAAGCAGCAATTGCGTATTCATCACAACATAATCTCTCACCATATATCATATAAAAAATTTTGAATCAATCTTTGATCTTCATAATTATTTTAAAACAAAAATTCATAGGTTTCAAAAATTATTGTTGGTGTAGTCCTTAATGGTAACAAATATCCATAATGGGACAACTCTTACTTTATTTCTCATATGTTATGGAAATAAATCTAGGTAACCCTTACTTCAATTCTTCATATCTTATGTTAATCACTAACATTAACATTATTAACTAAATCATATCTCAATGTCCATTATATAAAGAAAGATTCAATATTATAGAAGTCATGATCCTTCCATATACCAAAAACAATTAAATACCAATCAAAATCACACTACTAATGGAAGGAAGATTAAGAACACCTTTATGTCCCTTGAGATAAACAAAAAAATAACAGACTTATGAAGTTATGTAATTGGTAAGTTAACTTAAATGGTTTGTCACTACCAGTTTCACATCTCATTAAATTAATTTTTTTTTTTTTTTTTATGTTTGTTCTTACACTAAGAAGATAAGTATATTTATACCATATAAAATTATAAATTTCTATAAATTAATCAATTAAATTATTTAAAATATATTATTTAATGAATTGATTAGAAAATTATATATATATATATATATATATATATATATATATATCATATAAAATTGTTATTACATAAAATTATATTTTTTATAGCTTGAACAGTAAAATTATTTAAAATATATTATTTTGTAAGTTGATTAAAAATAGAAAATTATATATAATTATAAATTTCTATAATTTTAAACAATAAAATTGTAAATTATGTAATATTATATAAAATTATATTATTTATATAATTTAAATAATAAGTAAGTTATTTTATTATTAGTCATAATAAAAAGAAAGAGAAAAATTCTTAAAATTTTGAAAGAAAATTAAATTTAGTATAAATTATCACCTAACATATTATTTTATCTCAAAAGTTTTTTATATATAATATATTGATTGATATTATATAATGATTGAATATGAGTCATTTTAGTCAGTAGCTTTGATATAGACAATCCATTTAATTTTTATTATCAATTGTTAAATTTAAACTGTTATGTGCTTAAAAGTCCCTTATTATATGCCAAATTATTCCCAAAGTATCAAATTGTTAAACAGTTTGTGTTTATCTCAGAGTTTGAACCTTTGAAAGAAAATTAGCAGCAAATGGAACTTACCTTTGTACTTGACTGTTCTTGAATGTCACTGCTAAAACTATAATACTGCAGAAGTATTTACCTCATTGCATGAAATGTTCAAAGCACTGAATTTTTTTAATATAATAATAATAATAATCAGGACTTCTTCCATCTGTGAAAAGGGATATGACATTCATACCTCATGTATGGAAGCATCAAAAACAAAACTGTATCCATGCATCCAATGGATATAACCCTAAGGGACTTAAAATTGGAACCAGATTGACTGCAACTGCTGAAGCAGTGCGAGATTGAGTAAGAAAGGACTTTGAGTTCTTCAGAATAAGACACTAAATATGAGATAGAAGTGACAGAACATAAAGGGAGTTCAGTGTTTCTGTGTATGTGTTTCTTATTAGCCCACATCGATGAGTCTGTTAAGCAGAAATGAACTATTATAATATAAAAGAAGTGAGTTTTACAGAGGTTAAACCATGGAGCCGTGTGATGAGCACATAGCGAATTATTCTTTCGCCTTTTACTTAGTGTGTCCTGCATTAGAGTTTGAAATGTTTTCAATTTTTTTTTGGAAGGGCTTACTCAGTGTTAAGCCACTTTTTGGAAGGGACAATTATACTTTTAAGAAAGGTTACTTAATGTTCCCTGTATTAGATTTTATTTTGTATTGATTAGTTATAATAATTTATTATGATTATTTGGGATGAGGTTATAAAAGGGTTATCTATGACTTCGAAGTTTGAGTTTGATATGAAGAAATGGTTGTTTGCTTAATTTAATTTGTATTTTGTTCTTCAGGTTTGCTTATTTTCAAGAATATGAGATTAGGACTTATACAAGTTATTTAATCTTTGTACATAATCTTCAAGAATTAATTTGAAGAATTAATTAATGCCTTAATATGTTTATCCCAATTTGTGAAAACATTAAAGATTTGCTATTTTATTAACAAATGGTGGAATTAATTGTAGAAGAGTTAGAGATATTGAATTATTATTTTTAAATGTGAATTTTTATTTTGCTATTTTATTAACAAATGGTGGAATTAATTGTAGAAGAGTTAGAGATATTGAATTATTATTTTTAAATGTGAATTTTTATTTTTTTAATTGTAAGATCACAAACAACTCCTTTATGTTGATATAAAAATTGACTTTGGAGTTTTGAATTATACCAAAAACCACTTTAGGTTAATTCAATCCTTATTATATTGATTGGCTTAGATCAATTACAAAAAGGAGAAGTTAAATAAAATGGTTGAAAGTGTGCATTCTATTGCTCATTTGTAAGATAAGAACGGTATTTAAAACATTATAATTTTAAAATATAATTAGATGTAAACATGAATGTGAAATATAAACACAAAATGAGCAAATGTTCATTATATAGATTATTTAAACAAGCTATAACTTAATGTTAAATTTTTTATTTTATTTATTATTTTGTGTAAACTTTTTCCTTAGCATCTATATAGTGTTGGGAGATAATACATTATTGAGTTTACTTTAATTTTTTTTGGTAAAAAAGATAATGTAAAAAATAATTTGTTTGGATAAAGATTCAAAGTAGTGGTATTGAGATATTGTATGTAATAATGTAAATAATAATTTTTTTATGTGAAAAAAATAAATTTAAGAAAATTTCAAAAAAGTGTACATCAGTTAAAATATTTATTATTATTATTATTATTATTATGATTATTATATATTGATAACGAGAAAAGAGATAATCCCCATATATATATATATATATATATATATATATATATATATATATATATATATATATATATGAGAAATAATTAATGTGTTCCTATGATCCATTAATCTAATTAGTTAATGTAAAATAAAATAAATGGTTAAGATTGGTAGTTCATTTTAATTTATGTTTTAGGAAATTGTTGTTATATAAAATTATAAATTTCTACAATTTAAACAATAAAATTATTTAATAAATTAATCACAAAAATATAAATTATATATATTATAAATTGTATACATCTATAATTTCTTTATGATTTAAACAATAAATTTGTAAATTATGTAGTATTATATAAAATTATATTATGTTATATTATATAGAATTGTATAAATTATAATTTCTACACTTTAAATAATTAAACCATTAAAAATATATCATTTATATAATTTCAACAATAAATAAATTGTTTTATTATTAACCATGAGGAGAAAATGAAAAAAATATAAACTAACACCTAACATACTATTTGATCTTAATTTCTTTTTAATATATTAATTGACATTGGTAGAATGGCTGAGTATGTCACTTTAACTTTTACATGTACAATCAATTTAATTCTTAAATGAATTATATTAAATTTAAGCTACTGTTACATGCTAAAAATCCTATATTATCTATTCTCATATTGTTTAAGTGTTTATGTATGGAATCATTCTCCAAAGTATCAAATTGTTAAGCAGTAGTGTTCAACCTTGAAAACATTTTTTGGATCCAGAATTTGAACCTTAGAAAGTTAGCAGCAAATGGAACTTACCTTTGTATTTGATGACTCTTGAATGTCACTGCTAAAACTATAGTACTGCAAAAGTATTTGCCTCATTGCATAAAATGTTTAAAGCACTAAAATTTATTAATAATAACTAGGACTTCCTCTATCAGTGTAAATGGATATGGCATCCATACCTTCAGGTACAGAAGCATCAAAAACAAAATTACAAATTTTTTTTTTTTTTTTTTTTGTAAATTGGTAGCTAACAACCATTGGATATAACTCTAAGGGACTTAAGATTGGACTCAGATTGACTGCAACGGCCGAAACAGTGTGAGATTGAGCACAGAACTGACAAAACATACAGGGATTTCAGTCTTGTTTCTTGTTAAGCCCACATTGATGAGTCTGTTAAATGGAAATGAACAATTATAAGATAAAAAAGGTGAGTTTTCTCTAGATTAAACCTTGAAGCCTTGTAATATGCACTTTATCATAGCAAATTATTCTTTCACCTTCTTATCAATGTTTCCTTATCTATGTTCAGTGCATAGTGATTTTTAAAATATATATTTTCTAGTAGACAAACAGAAATAATACATTATGGGAGTTAAGCGTAGTGACTTTTAAAATATATATCTTTTAGATAATTAAAATATATATCTTTTAGACAAGCATAAATAATAGTGATTTTTAAAATATATATTTTTTAGTGATTTTTAAAATGTATATTTTTTTAAGCATAAATAATACATTATGTGAGATAAACATAAAAAATACATTTTTGTATTGACATGATAGATTTTTATGGGACCAAAGTTGGAGGGACGGAAATACAAAAGGGAGGGAAGGACAGATATTACTGACTGAGGTCCAATGGGAGGGGTGGTGGAGTGGTGGAGAACGAGAAGGACAAAGACTACAGTGGGACAGTGGAAGGGAAGGACAGAGATTAAGGGGCAATGGATATCTATGAGCTTAACTACAATCAAAGGGAACTTTAAGAAAAAAATTATTTTGGCTAGAAATATTTAAAAAGATGAGTAACAAACCTAGTTCTAAGGATGGTAAAGTTCCAAATCAAAGAGATTACAAAATTTAGATAATATAAAAGTCAAATGAAAAATAATTCATTATTTCAAGAGACTTTAGCAAGATGCTTCCTAGTTTCTTTTCAATGTAAAAGATTAAATATAACAAAAGGGAAACATAGATATTATATCTTTTACAATGTTAATTAATTAAAATTTACTTTAAAACTAAAAGTCACATGACTTTAATGGTGGATATTAAATAACATAAATTTTTTTTAATGTTAATATATAATCAATCCATTTGTTCTTATAAAATTATAAGAACTGAAAAGTAGTATCTTTCCGCAATATATATACACATAAAATTAAAAAAAAAAGAAGTGGCTTTCATCTCTTTTACATGAACATTCTTTTTAAGCATGCGTGCCAAATCATAATGACTGTAGATTGCTACATAAAAAGCAACACATGTTTTTCTATTATAGTATGTTAAATTAGCATTATTCCAATGTTCAAACAGTGTGAGATTGGGTAAGAAAAGACTGAGTCCTTCATAATAGGACACAGAACTGACAAGACAAAACATACAGGAAGTTCAACGTTTTTGTCTGTTCCTCTTATTAAGCCCACATTGATGAGTCTGTTAAGTGGAAATGAACAATTATAATATAAAAGTACATAGTGAATTAATCTTTTGTTTTTTTGTCTATGTTTGGTGCATAGTGATTTTTAAAATATGTATTTTTAGTGATTTTTAAAATATGCATATTTTTAGACAGGGGTATTAACATAAATTTATAAATAAATGACACCGTAAATTTATAAATTAAATTTATAAATAATTAACATAAATTTATAAATAAATGATATCATAAATTTATAAATTGAATTTATAAATAATGTAGAATTTATGAATGTATGAATTTAGTGTTATCTTAGAACTTTAGAAACTTCTATCCTAGAAACCTCTCAAAGATACGAATAATAAAAGTTCTTAGAAACCTCTATCTTAAAACTTCTCAGAGAGGTGATAAGAACAACAAAAGTTCTTATTATCTGAATTCTTAATTCTTATCCTAGAAACTTCTCAAAAAGATAAAAACAACAAAGATAACAAAGGTTGTTATAGAAACCTTTCAAAAAGATAAGAACTGAATTCTTAATTCTTATCCTAGAAATTTCTCAAAGAGATAAGAACAACAAAGGTAACAAAGGTTTTTATTACTCTAGATGATGTAGTCTTAACACTCAAAGTTCAACACATAATAATTATAACTTAAGTAATATAATTGCTTAATCTTCTAAGCAACATAGTGATTTAATTTATTCTATTCTCTTTTTATAAGTCTAATGTTCATAAGATAAAACATTAAGTGTGAATCTACATTTTTCTGGATTAATAACTCTATCTTATGAAAATATATACTTTTTTAATAAGATTTTTAAATAGATGAAGATCTTGTTGGAAGAATTCGAGGAGGCATAACCGGGGAGATCTCACACAAGAAGGAGAAATGGGACAAACATATATAAGGGAATGACACCACCTTTAACCCAAAACCTTAAGGCAGTAGGTTTATGGGTCTTCTTTCTTATATATTCCTTAACTTTCTCATTTTTATTCAATGTGGGACTTAGACTCACACTTGGATACCCAACAATCTCCCCTCAAGTGAGAGTTCCCATTATATGAGTCGGTCACCATCAGGTCGGTGCGAACCATCAGCTCTTAGTCCCTCTTCTCCACTCCCCATCGTATGAGCCGGTTACCATCAGGTCGGTGAGAACCTTCGGCTCTGATACCACTTGTTGGAAGAATCCGAGGGGGCATAATCAGGGAGATCTCACAAGAAGGAGAAATGGGCCAAACATACATAAGGGAATGACACCACCTTTAACCCAAAACCTTACATATTGCTTAACTTTCTCATTTTGATTCAATGTGGGACTTAGAATCACACTTGGATACCCAACAGATCTCTGTCTTTTATCATTAGGGAAGCTTTCCAACCATTTCTTTCAAAAATAACAGTATAATTTATCATTTTTAAGCTATACAATGATTTATCTTTCTTGAAGCACTTCTTAGTAATCTAATGACTAGCTTATAGTATTTTATTTTTCTGTAATATCTTTGAGGGTTTGTTATTCTTTCTATAAAGGTATAATATCTTTCTAATGTATTTCTATATTTAGTAAGAAGAATGGAAGCATTTCTAGCTGGGTGAGGATGTCTCTTTCTGAGTTTAAGGTGGCTATGTTTCCCGTGACTGATGAAGTCAATATTGTGAGCACCAAGGCTTAGTATGTGAAGCTGATGAAGACTGCCTCATGAAGAATCTGTTGGAACCAACCTGGACCAGAATTATTCAAGTGAAGACTTTGTGCCAACATGAAGATAGTTGGGTGATTAGGTCTTGGTCCTTAGTTGGGTTTATGTGTTGGTGATTGGCTTAGTCCTTAATCATGAGTGGCATGGATCATCACTTCTGAGGTGCTAAAAAAGATTCACAAAGATTTTTATTAAAACTGTTTTTAATAAAAATAACCCACAATGTTTTTGCTGGAAAAAGGTTTTCAATCGATTGAATGTGACAGTTATTTCTGTTACAATTGAAATACAGTTATGGCTGTTACAACTGAAAACTTTGACTGGGTCAAACTAACGGTCCAATTCAATCGATTGAATGGTTTGTTCAATTAATTGAATTTTGACAGCTAAGCAGTTTTTAAAACTGATTTTGGGTATTTAAAGGAATGAGAATCATCACTTTCAGATCAATCAAAACAAAGACTTTCGAAAAGCATTCCTTGAGATTTCTTAAGAGAGATATTGCCCCTTTTTGTGTGATCATCATTTTTGCAAAGCCTTTCAAATCAAGAAACCTCTAAGAACGTGAATCTTTGAAACATCCTTGAAGTGAGGTTCTTGCTACTTTGGTTCTGGACCAAAGCTAAGTCTTCTACACCTGATCTTCATTCTGTGTAATCTGTTTTGTGTAGAAGCATTCTGTAATCCTTTCTGATCTTGTTGATTTGCAATCTGTTTGCTGTTTTCAATTACTGGGTTTGTAATTGAGTTGGTGCAGTGGGTTCTGCACTGGTCTCGCATCTGCTGAAGGGTTCAGTAGAGGGTGAGTGTTGTTGGGAGCAGTGTTGCTTGCGGACTGCAAGTGTTGTGGTGCAGTAGGTTTCTGCACTGGTTACATACAAGCTGAGGGGTTCAGTGAGGTGTGGGTTTACTGCTGGGGCAGTTTGTAACTTGCTGGGAGCAAGAGTTGTAAATTGATCTTGTGATCTGTTTTAGTGGAAATCTTTGCTAGTCTGCAAAGGACTGGACGTAGCCCTTGAGGAAGGATGAACCAGGATAAAAATTCTGTGTTCCTGCTTTTCTCCCTACTCTTCTTGATTGCTTTTATTCACTGCTGTCATCTTTAAAATTAACTGGATTAAAATATGTTCATACTGTTATTCATACTCTGAAGATATGTTTGCATAATAAATTGTGATTCTGGATTGTGTTTAATCTACTGGAGTGTGTTTAAACATCTTAAATCTGAGTTAAAACATTTTCACACTGCAAACTGTTTTCTGGGTTTAACTGAATTCTGGGTTTAACTCTGATATATTCCGCTGTGCATAATCGATTGTTTACCTGACAGTTCAGAATTACATAGTCAATCGATTGAATAAAGAATTTTCATTCTCTACTTGAAGAATAAATCAGATTTGCGAAAAGTTTTCAAAGTTCAATTCACGCCCCCTCTTGAACTCGGTCTAAACCTTATTTTACAATTGGCATCAGAGATAGGATCTTGAATCCTAGTCAAGATTTCGATCCATGGCCGAGAACAAGTTACCTTTTGCTGAAGGTGCCTCTATTAATAGACCACCTATGTTTTCTGGGGTAAACTATCAATTTTGGAAAGTGGGAATGAAAATCTTCATTGAGTTTATTGACCGTGGAATCTGGAATGCCATAGTAAATGGTCCATTCATTCCTATGCATGTCGTTGATGGTGTGTCTACTGCTAAGTGTTTTGATGAGTTAACTGATCTTGAGAACAAGAAAATGCAGTATGATTGTGTTGCTAAAAATATTATAACTTCTGCATTAAATCTTGATGAGTTCTTTAGA
>Ga0209489_108933_pt1 | contig 13051 bp, 3 predicted proteins | sample SiratrowhiteBW_FD_187527 | JGI IMG/M metagenome (GOLD analysis project Ga0209489, IMG submission 187527) | Root nodule microbial communities of legume samples collected from California, USA - Siratro white BW (SPAdes) (version 2) | ecosystem: Host-associated > Plants > Roots > Nodule | place: USA... | reverse complement strand
TATTTTTTTTTTTTTTTTTTTTCTATACTTTCTCTGTTTAGTTCTTACATGTCTTAACTTTGTATGCGTGACGAATACGTGTTAAGTATATGAAACAAGACTATGTAATGCGTATTACGAAAGTGACTAGAAAGTCATAATCATTATCTTTTGTGATATATGGATATAATAACACACTGATAACACATATTTATATAATTTAAGACTAAGAAATACACATTTTGATAACACGTATTTATATAATTTATGACTAAGTAATACATAATTTGATATAATGTAAGAAATGATATATGAACAAATAAATCTTAATGTTAGTACTGTCTCGTTATCTTTTCTCGTTATCTTTTGTTGTAGGTACTCTAATGCTATTATAATATCTCGTGACCTAATTCTAAAGAGTGTATAATCAAAATGTAGGATTAACATTATACAATTTTTTTATATTGAACGTACATTTATTTCACTAGTTATTTGCGAGATAAGAAGATATAAATAAAATGTTATGAAATAATGATACACTAAAAATAATAAAATTATTGACGAGACAAATTTATCGGAAACACTCAAAATTGTCAGTAAATGATTGTATATAAATTTACCGACAGACGCAGAAATCTATCGATAATTATCGACAGACTCAGAAATTCGTCGATATTTTTATATACAATCAGTTTACCGATGGATTTCTAAGTTTGTCGATAATTATCGACGAATTTCTGAGTTCGTCGGTAATCGATAAATTTCTGAATCCGTCGGTAATCGATAAATTTCTGAGTTCGTCGGTAATTATTGACAGATTTAGGATAAATCCATTGATAAATTCGTCGATAAATTTAGCAACGGATGATACCCGTTGATAAAATCGTCGATAATGATATTTTACCAACGGATAAAGTTTCGTCGATAAAAGTCCATCGGTAATTTAGCTTTTTCTTTAGTGATATAAAAAGAAAATCATAATAAAAGAAGGTTGAATTATGATTTGATTAAACTTAAAAAAAAATATTTGATTAATGGTGTTAAGATGATGATTTGGTTTGTAAAATAATCAGGCTAAAATTATTTTAAGCATCATGTTAGAGGTGACTTGGTAACTTCCTTGAATTATTTGTTTATGATATTTTATCATTAACTCTGACTAATGATCAAACTGTGATAATTTTTGCATCTAATAGACTACACTTTATGTAAGTTTGACCAAACATGATTAGTTGAAAAACAATACTCTTAAAGAGACACATTTTTATAAACACTTTTCAACATGTTTTGTCTGATGAAATATAAAATGAGTTTCCTCAATATGTTATAACAAATATGATCAGACAGACACCTTTAAAAGTTTATTTCATCCTTAGCTCTTTCAATCCATGTAGTCACATCTGACGTAAAATTTGCAATTCACTAAATTACTTGACTAAAATATTTTTGTGTTTACTTCAACAAGTTATTAAATCATAATTTTAGTTTCTGGTCAATCAGTAAAGATGCAAATGAAATACTTACATTTAATAGCATTTGATAAAAACAGTTTTAATATGTATTCACGTACTGACTCTCCTCTTTTGGGTTAGTGCGGATGATAATAACATGCAATGTAAACAAGATAAGAAGGAAATAATACATACATAACAATTTATACTACTTTGTCTGTCACATAAAAAACTATATTCAGTTATTGTCAAACTATCCAAGTTCAATTTCAAAAACTAATGTTGTGAAGTACGATGGAGTATTCTTTGGGCATTTAGCCACTCTTGGCTACACTCTTGATTATTCTTGACACAAGTCAAGTTCAAATAGGAAGATTAACGTTGTAAAGTACACTAGAGTATTCTTTTTGACATTTAGCTACTCCTAGCTACACTCTTAATTATTCTTAACACAAGTCAAGTTAAACTAGGAAGACTAATGTTGTGAAGTACACTGGAGTATTCTTTGGGCATTTAGCCACTCATGGATACACTCTTAATATTCTTAACACGAGTCACTTTTGACTTAACTTAATATTTTTTGGGCTCGTAGTCATTCCTAGCTAATCCTTTGAGTATTCTTTCCTCAAGCCACTCTTGACTAACACCAAGTATTCTTGACTCTAGCAACTCCTGGTTTGATGAGTATTCGTTCGGCGTAACCCTCCTGGTTGACTCTATCAAGGTGTATTCTTTCCCAAGTCACTCTTGACTTTCCAAGTCACTTCTAGATTAATCGAATATTCTTTATCCTTTAGCCACTCTTAGTTAACTTACAAGAATGGTATAGGTTTGGGCGATTGTTTGATCATCTTATCTAACTACTAGGTAGTGATAACATCGTCACAGATGAATATAAATTCAAGTTCTCTATCCTAGTATAGATCGTCTTGCTTATAGGGAAGTTAGCATCTTTCAACATATACAATGGATAACCTCTCTCTCCTAGGCAGTTGGTAACTCACTCTTAGTGTTTTCTACGAAGTTCTTTTAAATCCTAGTATTTTAACTTGGTTTCTTCTTTAAGCTCGAGGAACCTTTTATGAAGCTATGAGATTTACTCTATCATTTGATCAACATTTTGGTATGGCACAACCTCTATCCTCTTGAATTAGAGAAGTGTTCTTAATTTGAGCACCAATTTGGCATGTATCTCCTCTTACTTTTCCTTCTTCTTCTGGATGAGAAGCTTTAAATAGACTTAGGAAGAAGGTAGTCGTTAGGAGGTCGTTTTAGCCATTGAGCAACTTTAGCTCTTATGAATGTTCACTTTGCATCTAACGAGCTTTAACGTGATTGTGGCATTTAATGTAGCTTTGATTTGCGCTCCTTTCTTCTTCCCCGCATCCTTGATTACGAACAATGCTTATCTCGCCACTCAACATAGTCTTTTACGTCAATTCATGGTTAAGGTGTATATTGTACATGGTAGACTAACAATTTCTTACTAATGAATCTTGCGTCTGATAGACAACACTTAATGCAAGTTTAACCTAAGATGATTAGTTGAAAAATGATGAACAAAGAGACACATTTTAATTAACACTTTTCAATAGGTTTTATCTGGTGAAATATAAAATGTTTCCTCAATATCTTATAACAAATATGATCAAACAATCATATTTAAATTTAAAAGCTTATTTTGTCCTTAGCTCTTCCAGTCTAAATAGTCACATTGGAAGCAAATTTTGTAACTCAACTAAATCACTTGAGTAAATATTTTCGTTATTACTTTAACAAGTGATTAGATAATAGTTTTAGCATTCAACAAATCAATATAGATGCAAATCAAATACTTACATTTAGTATCATTTTGATAAACTATTTTTAATATGTATTCATGTACTAACTCTCCTTTTTGGGTTAATGCATATGATAATAACATGTAATGTAAAGGAGATAAGGAAGAAAGAATATGTACACCACAATTTATATTGGTTTGTCTATCACACAAACTACATCCAATTCTTAGTCAACAAGTCAAATGTTGTGAAGTGCACTTGAGTATTCTTTGGCATCTAGTCAGTCCTAGCTACTCTCTTGAGTATTCTAGACACAAGTCACTCCTAGCTTAACTTATTATTCCTTGGTCTCATAGTCACTTTTGTCTAACCCTTTGAGTATTCTTTCCTTAAGCCACTATTAACTGACATAGAGTATTCTTGACTCTAGCAACTCCTACCTTAATAAGTATCTTTTTCAAATTGCAACAACTCCTAGTTAACCCCTTTAACGAATATTATTTCTCAATTCACTCCTGACTCAACTAGGTATTCTTTACCAAGTCGTTTCTGGCTTAACTGAATATTCATTTTCCTTTAGCCACTTATGGCTAACTTACAAGAATAATAGGCTTGGATGATTGTATGATCATGTTATCTTACTACTAGAGAATAATAGTGTCTTTACAGACAAATACGCGATTCAGGTTTTCTCTCCTATTACAAATTATCTTGCTCTCTAGGGAGGTTAGCTTTCAACGTATAGAATGGATAATCTCTCTCTCCTAAGCATCTGGAAACACACTCTTATCATTTTCTATGAATCTCTTTTGGATCCTAATATTTTAACTATTTTTTCTTCAAGGTTGAGAATCCTTCCATGAAGTTGCAAGGTTTGCTCTATCATCTGATTAGCATTTTGGTATTGTACAACCTATACTCTCTTGAATTAAAGTAGTGCTTTTAATTTGAGCAACAATTTAGATAGTAAGCTTTAAATAGACTCTGGAAGAAGGTAGTCGATAAAAGTTGTTTATAAGCTTCTATGCATGTCCGCTTTGCATCTGACGAGCTTTAACATGATTGTTGTGTTTAATGCAACTTTAATTTACACTCATTTTTACTTCACAACATCCTTGATAACTAACAATGCTCTCCCTAGGTAGCATAGCTTTTTCCACCATTCAAGTTAAAGTATATATCGTACACGACAAATGGTTGGGTTCGAGTTAAAAGGCTATTTGGGTCAGGAAATTGATTGAAGAAAATAACTTTAACTTGTGTCCTAAGATATCTTCGATAACTGTTTTAAATTTAATCTTGAACAAATCTCTTTGACAGACAGACATTCCCTACAATCGTTGAATAATCATATGAATATTTATTAAAGTACTAAGCTAGCTTAGTTTATCTATATCATCTGATATGTCTGCCTTATCAAACTTAAGAAAAGACTGCACAATGTTTTAACATCTATCAAATAAAACACTTGTGTCTTACATGATTTGTTGTTTTTATAAAACTATCATCTTACACATGAAGTATGATCATGTTTTATACTTAGCTATTTTTAAGCATTAACTAAAATCTTGGGTGTTGAACTTTTTCCTTAACAATTATTAACATGGTACAAATATTTTTGTATTGATATCTTTCCAAAAGTTGTTTATGAGATGAAAAAAGACAAATATTATTTGATTACCACAGTAAAAATATATCGATATTTAAACACTTTCAAAATATCAAGTTTTCACAAATAGTTTTCAATCCATATAATTTTTCATAATGTATAAATTAAAGCTCAAGTTTGATAGGTTTTCAAATTGTCGAATCTAAACTAATTTCTCATTAGTCAGATTATATCAAGGAGATATAATCTTTTTGTCAATTGGTTACACGGAATCGATACGATTTACATCCAAAATTACATATACAAAGTTTTTAACCAACTAAAGCTTATGTTTAGCTTTAGGGAACATCAAACTTTATATCTCGCTCAGTTACAATGTAATCATAAGGAAGAAATTAGTATTATAAGTTCTGATGGTATTTTTATTTCACTTTTTATTTCTTTTACTTTAACTTTGATTTTGATTAATTTTTATGTTAATGTAAAAAAAATTTGATATTATAAGTTCTTATGATGCGAAGAGGAAGGCATTATTTGTTGTAGTAAAAATGTGGAGGCAATTCATATTAACTACTAAATGGTAGTTTATAAAGATGTTATTTCACAAAGCTTAGCATTTTGTAAAAGATATGACAATGATGTAAAAGATATGACATTAATGTAAAAGATATGACATTGATAAGATGACATGGGAAAACTTTTTAAGATTCGGATTGTTGTATGATGGAAGGTTTGTTTTTAATTATACAATTTTACTTATAACTAGTTGTTAATTATTTTTATTAAAAATTATTTTTTTTAATTATTTACAATAAAAAATAAATAAAAGTACTAAAAGTTCAAAGGAAGAATGTCAACCCAATGCTAGTCTCATGAGAGATAAATTTGCTAATGAAGGAAATGATGGAAGAAAAGTTGAAGTTTCAAGAAAACCAATGTTAAAACAATGAGAGTCAAACTCTTTGATTGTGACTTGATTCACCTAACCCTAACATATATGATAATCATGCAACCTGCAACAATTTCAACCAAAAAAATTGGCACATTGAAATTCAAATTTTTGATACTGACTCTTATACTAATTGTTAGATCGAGTGCTTATCATTATGTCAAAAACTATAATTAATAGTCAAAGTACAACTCTTTTTACTTTAAAAGTGTAACAATCCAAACACTATGATTTGATGGAGACTTAATTCACTTAACCTACACTACAACACAATAGATACACCACAACACATATTTGTGTATATTTCTCTTAAGATTTAAGTCTTCTTATATAATCTTCCTATATTTGAAAGTTACTTTGTATGGATTTCAAATAATCTTTGATAATTGTTTGAAATTGAATGTTACCACAACACAATAAAAATATCCTACAACGTATTTATATATATTTCTCTTTTAAGATTTGAGTCTTCTTTCAAACATTATTAGTAAGGATTTCACGTAATCCTTGATAATTGTTTGAAATTGCATGTTAGATATTGCTTGATATTTATTCATAGTCAAAACAGGAAGGTTGTATTTTTATATATGCTACAAAGTTATAATAATAAAAATAATTCAAATATATGTAATAAAAGTGTAATATGATTTAATTAATAAGTTCGCTTCACATTTCTTTTGTTTTGTTTCTAAATTGAACATGAACGTCGTAAAATATTTTATTTCTATGTACGATTTGTATTTGCTCGTTTAGTCGATATCTCTGAAACTTGAATGCATAAGCTTATCAATTACACTTTCTCAATTCTAAAAAAGTATTGTGTATTATAGTGCTCTATACAAATATAGCGACATATTAGCTAACATAATTGGTATCATATGAGAAGTTTGATAAGTTACAAATTGTAAAAAACGCATCACATATTAGAATATATATATATATATATATATATATATATATATATATATATATATATATATATTCAAAAGGACCTACATTTTGTTATCATCAAATGTTACAGTGATCTAATAGTCTGAATTGGATATTTCAATTGTGTTAATATTGACATGCTTGAACTACCTATTATTATCTCGGTAATTTCTTCTTTTTCGTTCTCAATCGTTTTTGTGAATATTGAAATACTTGATGACATGCATTGTTTGAAAGCCTAGATGAAGGATTAAATTGGTCTCCTTTTATAATACTTCTGCTTATCCACCTTAACATCATATTTACATTCTTCTTTTAATAATTTAATAATTGTCCCTTAACTAAACGACAAAAAGTAGGTGATGTAGAGTTTTCAGGTTGTTTAGAGAGCCAACAAATATCTTATCTCCTGCAGTACACACCCTATGATGCACTTTTACTTTAGCCAACAGAACATGATCTTAAATAGAGATATAGGACGTGCATGGAAAAAAAAATCCAAACAGACACTAAGATATGTTTAAGCATAAAACTAAGACTTCTGTTAATACAAATAATTTTTGTTAAACTATAGTTTGTTACATTAATGAAAACCTTAAACCGGCTTATATTATTGGTTCTATAACATATGAAAGCTTGCAAGTTACTAAAATGGCCTAGCTTAAACATTTAGTAATTTACCTTATATTTATTTGTGTATCTAACAATTGTTTATATAAAGTAATTATAAAATTATGTGTTTTGTGAAAAATAGTGAAAAAAAATTGTACTACCAATAAAGATTTTCAGAAACGTGACTTTTAAAATTAAAGAAACAATAAAAAAAAATCTTAATACGCTGTTCATAAATTTATTTTACTCTCGACGTATATTGAAATTTAAAAACTTATTTTATCGTCCAGAAAATCTTTTTAATTTGACTTGTTATCACTTAAAACCCAAATTCTAGAAAGTAACTAAATTTAAAAAGTAGTATTTGATAAAAATAAAATAAAATAACCTCAACAGCTTTAAGAAAACACTGAACAATTATCTTGAGACTTCAATATTCATACTTTATTACAGTCCCTACATCAAAAAACTGACTTTTAATTCCTGTGAAAATTCTTTTTTAAAGTATTCATCTATGATAATTATGTTAGATCTTATAAAATATCCATTTCTTATTAATTTCAAATTTTTGAAAAAAACTTAAAAACAACTTATCTATACATTACAAATGCAATCAATAAAAAATCATGATTAAAAAAACTACAGAAACTAATATAAAAGAAAAGAACAAAATCAGAACAAAAAAATTACGAAGATAAAATGTCAACCAAGCAAAACGAACTTCTGTTTACACCTACGCAAAATGAGAAAATTTTATCTTATTCAATCTTGCTTCATAATTCTCTGTGGTGCTTTTACTATAAACGTTAATTTTCTTCACCTTCGTGTTAAATTTCAAGAGTGACGAATAACGTCATAAATACAAAGGCAATGCCTATCAAGGTATATTGTTTGTCCTACAGAAACTTTCACTACTTCTATAAGTCAAATTACAAATTTTATCACTCAAATTACTGGATCTAAGAAATGAATTACGATTAATAGATGAACCAGTACATGCTGCAATATACCAGGACCACATCCAATGCTTTCCCAGAAGGCCAGTCCAGATGCTGTGCTGCTCAAGTTGTCAATACATATGAAGCTCAACGCCCTGAAAATGGATAATTTATAAGCTTATTTCACCAAAATAAAGAGGTTTCACAATATTTTCTAGCACTTTTCAAGACGCGTTTGAAGTTGAAACTAGTCGCTTTCTTCATTTACATTTGGCCTCGCTAAGAAAATATTTCCATGCCTCTTAAAAAAAAAGAAACCCTCATCTTTACATTATTCACACCCTCGCTACAATGGGCTAAAAACATTATTGGATCGTTAAAACAAAAAAAAAAAATTTATTAGACTATTTACATTTATTTTTATTTTATTAAAAAAAATTGCTATTTAAGCAAAATATTATATGAATTTAAAATTAACTATAACTTAAAAGTATAACTTTAGAAATACATTATCGTCTACAATTCAGAATCAAATGTGAAGAAAAAAATCATACATGTAGACATCTATCATATAATTTAATTAATTTGACAATACTTGTAATTCAATGCATTGACTTTTTTTAATCCATAGGAATTGAACATGTTAAGAAGTGTACAACAACTCACGCACCTCGCTAAATACGCTGGCAACATTTTTCTAAAAATTAGCTTTTAACTTCTATTTTTGTTAAACAAACCCTGTGATGCATTTGCCATCAAAATAACGTATGAAATGCATTGAAGTTAAACAATTTACCTTTATAACAGGTTAACAGTTGACTCTTAGTCGGACCTCTCAAGCTCCCGAAATTTTGTATCCCACTCGCGAGCTTCATAGTCTTGCTCAAGCAAGTCCTTGTCCGTGCTATACACAATTTGATCCTTTCCTATGACTGTCTTTTGGGCCATGTCCCGAGCACTGAAAAGCTGAAAGCCAGAACAAAGAATTTCTCAGGGAGATCATGCCGGAGAAAAGCAATCCCCTATCCAATCTTCCACTCCCTCAAACAAGACAAAAGCACATCCAAATAAAGCATTTAAAAGTTCCATAGTTGAACTGAGCACATGATGGTGATAATACACACATATTGGATGTGATCGTATAATCAACAGCCACCCAAAATAATAAAGAAATGAGATTGGATGCACTAATATAATAATGCACAATTCATTCAAGGAATCATTTTCAAAATTCAATTACATCCTCATTCAATTTATTCGGAATACTTGTAAGCTAAGAAATGTGGTAAACTTTATACAAAGACAGCCAAGAGTAGTTAGAAGTATATAAAGCAAGAAAAGAGAGAAATGAAGGTCTAAAACAGGTCCAACATTTCCTTGCTTCTTTTTTATGTTTCCATACACAAAGACAAGGTTTCCTTCATAAATTTAATGGAAGATTTTCTTGAATTTTATAGTAAATAAATTATACAGGGAGACAATGATATCGATATACTTTATGGTCAAGATGGCTTTCATAAATCATACCTTCTGCCTTAGTGAAGTGTCAGGTAATTCCAGAACTCGCGCACACTGCTCCCTAGCTTTATTTCTCTTTTGAATATCATCATTCTTTTTCCGAATAAAAAACCACCGAAAAAGAGGAATTGCAAAGAAAGAACCAGCATAAATCTGCGAATATTACCATACAACGTATGAGACAGTGATGTTAAACAATGCTAATAACTATAATCACAAGATTTACAGAATGCTAACAAATATAATCACAAGATTTACCTCACGCATCCAAGACATACTTAACGTTTATGCAAGTGTAAAACATTTGCCGAAGAATGACATATTTTGATTAATAGTATTTGTATTTCTCAATGCTTTCATTTTATCTCATTTAATTAATGGCCATGACTCTAGGCAAAGCGAGAGAAGCACCAATAAAATGATATGCTTATCAACCTCTCTTTTATTTACTCTTCTCTTTAGGATCATTTCAGCAATTACACTTCATATTGACCAAACCCACCTTTTCAGGTTCATGGAATGAAGCTTTGTCACGAATAATTACTGTCATGTTGCAATATGTTTTGTTAGGCAACACTACAATCTAAACTAGAAAGGAACACACACAAGTACTATAAAGAGTTAGAATAGTAAAAGTAGTTTCTTCATTTCCTTAAATTCTAGGAATATTCATACAAATAAGGGTTGGGGTAGGATTGCAGGAATGCTGTACAGGCCCGTAAAAAGGAGGACAACTATTTAATTTCAAACATAGCCTTTGAACCATTTGGGTGACCTAATGTTTACTGGGCTCAGTAACAATACCCCCTGCTACAGGGGGGAAACTTTGTCCTCAAAGTTGGGAAGAGCATGGACTGGCACAGTTGAGAAGGCTGAGGATAGGGGAGTAAGGGGTTGGGCTAGTGAAGGCATTGGGGAAGGGCTTTGAGTTGATGTGTGGGCCTAAGTGGAAACTGGTTGTGGTTGGGATGTGGGATATATAGTGGGTTGGGCCTGAGGGGAACTTGATTGAATAGACGTGTAGTATTGGACCGGCTTGTATAGGTGACCGAATGTACATGTTATTGGAGGGGATGTAATGTTTGGGGATGAGGCAGGGAAGTGGGGCTACTACAACTGTTAAGTTAGAGGGAGGGTGGTGTGTTGCGATTGGTGAATGAGGGAGGTTGGTTGTGTGGATTGGGGGAGATCTTACTGTGGTTAGGAAATGTAGAAGTCGGTTTCTGTGTGGATTGGGGGAGATCTTACTGTGGTTAGGAAATGTAGAAGTCGGTTTCTGGGACGAGAGTTCAGGGTAAGTGGGAGGTAAAGTGGGGGGATTACTATAAGGGTTGTCATTGTTGGAGCTATGGTTCATATATTTGATGAATCCAACCACTCCCATGAAGATTTTGTAGATTCATGAAGACCTAGGAAGTATTTTAGGTTGTTTTGTGTTGATTAGGACATTAATGTAAGTTTTCCTTTTCATGATTTGATCCTACATTGCAATCAGAAAGTTTTGTTTTTACTCATTAGAGCTTTATTAGTGTTAGGTAGTTTTTTAATTGATTAAAAAATGTTTTTAATCTGTTAAAATGTTATTGGTTAGTCTAGAATGATTGCAGTAAGCACTTTAATATATTAGAATAGTTCTTTTTTTCTATTAGAATTACTTAAAACCATGTGCAATTCTATCCTTTCTGTTTTAACCTACTGAAATGAGTTTTTAATAGATTAGAATCACTTAAGCTCGGTCAATATTTTGGAACCTTCCGTTTTAATATGTTAAAATGACAAGTTAATCAAGTAATTTCACTAGTCAGTCAGATTAACATATTAAATTGCAGTTTTAAGACATTAAGACTGACATTGAATTTTACATAGCTCTCTCATTTCAAAACCTATTAACATGAAATCAAAACCATTCTTTCTTAAATCATTTTTACTTAGTGAGAGAGTCCATACTGAGCTGAAAATTATTCTTCAAGCTATCTTTGTGCAATTCTGTGATCAATACTTTGATTTGAAGAAAACATAGAGGTTCACCTCAGTTTTCCTTTTCTGCTGTGTTGATCTTGTTCCAGGTGACATTGTTCTTATTCTTCAATACAATTATAGTATTTAGATTGCTTTGGATAAGGTTTCCTGGTATAGTATATCAACAAAGGTATTACTAGGAGAATAATCAAGTATTGTAGGGTTCAAGATTTAGTTTTTTGAGTTGTTTACTTTCACGGTTTTGGCCGTGTTTGTGAAAACTAAAAATTATGGTGAGCTTAGCTGGTATAGTTGAGCAATTGGTTGTAGTTCTTCATATAGAGCCAATCAATATAAAAATTTGTTGTCTTGATCTTTCTCTCACTTTATCTCTCGATCTCTTGATTTGTTACAATTTGTTACATTCTTAACTGTGTGCATTAATTTGAAGCAACTAAATTCTAAAATTCAAAGATTTAATAAGATTCTCATTCTAAGTATTTTTGAAAACTTGCGATAGTTCAGTTCAGCCCCCTCCCTCCTTGAACTCACCCTATAAAACTAACATTGACTACCTTCAAGAGGGGAAAATAGAGAGAGGGCCAATGGTCGATGGTTCATCTATGAGGGAAAGTGGAGGAAAGGAATTGATGGTTGTTGCTGTGGTTGGCCGTGGAAGGGACAAAGTAAGGAGACACGAAAAATTAAATGGAAGAGTGGAGGTCGGAAGGCTGAGCTGGTAGGCAATGATGCTGATGCAACTTACAATTTAGGCCGAGCTCACAAATGTGCTTTGCAAATATGTTTGAAGTTTCAATCATGCCTAGTTATCAACAACAAAGTTGCAATCTTTATAGTGCTAGTTGGTTTGCACAAACATGTGTCGATGTGATTAAAGGAAGTTCCTGTCCAAATCTTGCAAGATGATCTGGCGTCAATGAAGGATGTTAGGAGGTGACTGTAGATCATGCTGATCAAAAAGGAGTGCGAACGTCTAGTGGTCATCATCCATAAAGGTCTTGTAAAGTAGTCATCTAGACGGTTGAATGGAAGGTGTTGTACTATTACTCTGGCAGGTGGAGGAAGTTATACCAAGAGCGCAGTCGATCTCCAAAGAAGCAACCAAGGTATGTTTTGAGTCCTCCTTTAAGAACTTCTATCTTGCCATCCTTTTTGGGTGGTATGCTTAAATGTATTTTAGTGTTGTTTTCAAGTCAGGCCGTCTAATCCCTATAAAGACTTTTGATGATAATAAACAATTGAATGTCTTATATATGTATAAGTGTGTGTGTGTGCATATATATATATATATATATACATATATG
>Ga0209489_108932_pt1 | contig 13052 bp, 9 predicted proteins | sample SiratrowhiteBW_FD_187527 | JGI IMG/M metagenome (GOLD analysis project Ga0209489, IMG submission 187527) | Root nodule microbial communities of legume samples collected from California, USA - Siratro white BW (SPAdes) (version 2) | ecosystem: Host-associated > Plants > Roots > Nodule | place: USA... | reverse complement strand
TATATATATATATATATATATATATATATATAACATTAGATGCAAAGAAACATGAGTTTAAAGCATAAAACGCGTGAGTTTAAATATTACATATATAAAATACATGAGTTGTAAAAGAGGAAAAAATATTTTTCTTTATAAATTAAAATTAATTTACATATAAAACAATCTGTAGAATTTCTTTTATATTATTTTTTAAAATTTTATTTTTTAAACTTAAAAAGAATTGATTTTCACTCTTTAAAAAGTTTTATAAATAAGTTTACCCAAAATATACATACGCTAATATGTATAATCACTTAACGTTAATTAATGTTATTAATCAACTCAGACATTAAAAAGATATGCACATCATTTTATTATCATGTTTATTAATGTAATATATATTAGAAAAATATTGTACTTAATATTTGTTTTAAGGTCCAATTGGTGGATAAATATAACACGATAGGCACGATGATAACTCGCATATCCTAGTGTAGTTTGTTTCATTACGTTACAAAGAATTGTAGTTCATTTTAACCAATCCTCAAAATATTTCGTTATAGATAAAACTTCATATACACCATATCTATTTCTAGCACCTTCTCTCAGGTCTCATCTTAGCATCTTGTGGTGGAATAGTCATTAATTATACACAAAATTGATACCAAGGGGTTATCATTAATTTTTCAATAAAAAATTTATTGAAACAAGCTTAGAGTTACAAAACATTGTAACCATTATGTTGGTAATTGATTGAATTCTCATCAATTTTTGAAAATGTAATTTAAACGTCCGTGTGTAAACCCAATTTACTGGCTTTGGACTTAAATCTGGATAGATAAAATAAGGGATAAAATTGGTTTTATTTAGAATTTTAAATAAATATATCCTTCAAGAAAAACTGTATTAGTTTTTTTTTTCAAATTTAATATATTTTTAAAAATTGTTAGTATCAAGCAAAGATTAAAAAAAAAACTTATATAAATACTAATTTTAACCAATATAGTTATTCTAGAGAGTTAAGGCATATTATGTCAATTAGTGTGACTATGTGATCTTTGTATAAAGGTCACAATATCTCCAAATTATTCTCATTAATTCTATTTTTTTTTAAATACTAGTTTTAAAACACTTGAATTTTATAATACAATTCAAACAGATTTTCTATATATGCATAAATAATATTATTTTAACTTCTTATACATTATTATTGGCTTAAAAATATGTTTAAATTTTAGAAAAACTTAAAAAATATATGTTTAAATTGATAAGAAAAAGACCATGTAATTTATTTAAAAAACATATTTAACATTTTCGAATTTTACAAGCACACAAAATATATTATCCTCTAAATTTGTACTTTATGAGTATTATTTAAACTTGTTCTGATTTTGACGGAGAATGTGTGAAGGTTCTACATTGATCAAAGATGACGTCAAATTACACTATATATAAGTGTGGGTGTAGACCTTATTTTGCAAACTGGTTTTGAAAGGTTGAGTTGAATTTAAAATCTACTTTCTAATATAGTATCATAGTATATCTTAACAAGATTTGTTAGACCTACTGGATCACTCATTGAGACTCTGGTATTTTTTTTAAATACCAATTTCGTAGATTTTATTTTTTTATCCCAAAACTCTATATAAAATATGTGCAATTGTGACAAACAGAACAAAATTTATGACAATTTAAAATTTTATCAAAACTAGATTTGGCAGATTTTTGAATACTACAACCAGCAATTTTATATATATTACATTTAACATTTTGAATTTATTTATAATAATTTATCATTTTTTTTATTGAAATGGAGGAATCAAATTTGACCAGTAACGAGTTTATAAAACCAAGGTACATTGGTTAATCAATTAAGTTGGATTTAGTAATCACTACTATGTCATTTTAAAGATTAAGAAAAATATATTATAAAAAGATGAAGTTTTGATTATTTTAAATTATAAAGGTGAATATTTAAGTGATTAGATATATGAAAATATATAGTTTATTATGATAGATTAAGGAGTAAACATGTGATGGAATAGTCCGATCCATAATATAAATAAACTAGGATTTTTAAATTTAATTTACCCCTATGTTAAGTTAATGATATTTTAAAAATAAATTTAAATCTAAAAGTTAAAAAATATTTTTAGTTAAAGTAATTTAATGAAATTAATTTTAATTTTTATATATACTAATTTAATATATAAAAGTTATAATATATATATATATATATATATATATATATATATATATATTAATAAAATATTATTATTTTAATTTTTTTAAAATATAATTATTATTTTAAAAACTATATTTATAAATGAAATGAAGCTCTAAGGCTGTCTCAGCCATCTACACATATTTCCATCTACCTACAGGCAATTGTGATACTTGAGATCATACCTTAACACACCACATAACTAACCACATTCCTTTACAAAAAGAAAGGATTTAACATCAATCAATACTCTAACCACACCATCAGAGTTCGTTACAATCATTCCATCTATTGATTCATTACAATCATTCTATCTATTTCTTAACTTCTAAAGAACATAAACATACAACTCCACATCTACTTAAGTTTACTAATGAACCTACCTCAAACACATTTGAATCACAAATTAAACAAATCAACTAAAAAATAGCTCACCCCAACACAATTGTTTCAACTTAATCAACTCATTTTACAAATTTATTGGTCCAACCATTCAAACTAGACCTGTTTTGACTAATAATTAACTTTGTAATGGATGCTTTCTTGATGATGAATATTGTCTTTGTGCACTGTGACTGTGAGTGATAGAATAGGCAAAAAAAATATTTTCTGAAACTGAAAAAGGATAAAAAAATAAAATTCAAGTAAATCAACAAGGATATGATATTTATAAGCAAAAGAATAAGCTAAAGTATCTCATGAAAAAATAAGTTTCAAGCTAAGCCCGTATATTATTATAATTTTGGTTGTAGTTTGAATTTGATTAGTTCATAAGAGAAAATCATTCAACCCAATAATTTTGACTTTCTTAATTCCTCGTCCAGTTGTTTTAGTCTATTCCATTTTAATGCCGTTTGGATTATATTAATTTTGAGTTTTAGTCTTATATTTCTAAAAAAACATTGAACAAAATGATAAGTTATATATTAAATATAATACAAATAATTTAAAATATCTCATTTATAACTCATAACATATAGTATATATATTTTAATTTTATACTATTGAAAATAATTTATGCATATTTATTTAAATACATACAGAATATATTTAATTAGACAAATCCCTCATAAATTAGTATAATTTATCTGCATGATAAAAAAATTGCATAAAAAACATAAGAATAAGTTATGCTATAATTTTACAAATATATAAAAATAAAAATGAAAATTTATATCGTATCATAATATATAAATAAATAAATAATCAATTTAATAATCATGTATCAGTTAAAATTTATATATTTGTTATATATATTGATTTATAATATTGTACTATGTAATTTTTTTAGTACAAAAATATAATGATTTTAAAATTTAGCGAGATGTATGTGTAATATATAAATTAATGACAATGTAATATTTTAAAATAGATAGATATTTTAATAGAATTTTGAAAAACAAAAGTTGAAGTTTAAGTATTATTTGAAAAATTTGATCATTTACTTCATTTTTGTATTTTCAATCTAGAATGATAAAATATTTGAAAAGAATATGTTGCGAACTTTATTTATTTTTATTTCATTAGCATAACTTTCCACTTCTTCTTCTTTTCATTATTTTCATTCTTGATTATCCAATCCAAAATGCAAAAATGTGATTCACGTTCATGGATTTCTATAGAAAAAATATATGACTTTGTCTTTTCATATTATACATACAACAGCATTACAACCAATCATTTTACACCAACAAAAATAAACCAGTCAAGAAGATCATAAAGAAAGATTGTATAGGCTTCTTCCACCTTTCATGGCAACAAATTAACAGTTTATTTAATGGTTTTTATGATTATCTGTCATGACAAATGCAATTAATGATATAAAATATATAAATAAATAAATACAATAAATGTTATTTTACAAACTGTTATATGAATTAATAAATGCAACTTATATTTCACCTTTAAGATGTGACATTAGTCTTAAAATAATCTCATCTTTTTCAGGGCAAAGTATATTCGTTTATAGAGCTTGATAAAGAGAGTTTTTGGTAGTTCTCTGTAAAATGTTGAAGGAAAGAAGGATCTATGATTCCATTTAAGATCCTTGTCGTGTTTCTCTAACTCACGCTAAAGATTCCCAAAACCTTAACTTCACTGTCATCAGAAAGAACATGGGGGTGGTAATAACCATATATAACGTAGTGGTCCAACTTGTTACCTACGTTCCTATTATTAGTTAAGACTTCACAAATATTTTGTGTCTCATAAAAAATATTTATTATCAATTTAAACAGTCATATGATATATACTTTTTTATGAAATGATTTATTATTTGCTGTTATTTTTATGAACATGTCTTAAAATATGTACGTAAGTGTTACAGTAAATCATTAAGTACAATATTATTATTTCTTTTAAAAATATATGAAAATAGTTTTATGTATATTTGAAACTTTATCTCCCTATCTAAAACAAAACTGTCAAAATTAGTATCAAACTTAAGTTTTATAAATAAATATATGAGAAAATAATTTATAAAAAAAAAGTCAGCAATAATATTACGCAGTTAGCTAAACTTTCTTTTCGTATTTATTATTTTATATACATAGTACGTTAACCATTTTTCTTATTGAGAATCATAATTAGCAAATTATATTAAATAAACTTGAAATATAAATTTTGTTTGAAGTTTGGGCAGTGCCTCAAAAGGAATAGCATGACCAAAATGCAACCAACAGCAAGGACATTTATGATTTGAGAAATGTGAGATTGAAGATTAAGTTACACAATTTACACATCGTGTATTCTATCTTTCTGGTTGGTTAGTGGTCAGTTTAACATAGTCAGACACCAAACTATTAGTGCATTTAATTGTGATGCAGTATATTATGTTTTTGTTGATTTGTGTCTGCTACAGATCGTGCAAGCAAATCCTCCATTTTAATTTGAAACAGTCTTCGGATCCGAATATGTTCTGATGTGCTTCAAGTAGTATCTATTTTTTTAATAATAGAATAGAATAGTACATTTCACATATTAAGAAGACAATCTATTGGAAGATAATTTTGATGATATTGTAAAAAATAAAACTTCGTTAAAAGAAAATGGAAAAGAAATTAATTTATGATTAATAGTGAACCAGCCGAAACAAAAAGCGCGTGCGAGTAATTCGGAAGTGGTGGCCAATGGGGCCTACAGCGAATTTTAGGAAAAAGGAAAATATGAGAGGGGGGAATTGTGTGTGTGGGTGGTGGGGGGTGATGAGAGAGAAACTGAGACAAGAGACAAAACAACCTCAACATTGTAAGAGGATGAAGGTGGTCGGAGAGAGGTTCATCTGAGATCCTCCTCTCAAAGGTAGCAATTGAGCGAAACATTCGATATTAATCATTGCTTTGAATCTTTTGCTGCCTTTATCTGATTCCCTGTCTCAGTTTACACCCCCCCACCTATCACCATCAACTTGCATTGGATTTCATCATCAACCATTCTTGATCCTTCGCTTACATACAACTAAGGACATCTTTTCCTGCACCCTTTTTCTCCCATCTGCATGGTAATTCAATGCACTTTTCACGCTCTTTTTTTTTACGTTGGTGAGATGACAGACACCCACAAAAAAGTTTGCTTGCTGATGGGGTTATTCCTTGTTTCTTCTTTCTTATGGTTTTGATTATCTGTCAACTTTGTTATTTTTCTTTGATTCTTTCATTGTTGGAATAAAAACCTTTTTTTTTTTTTTTTTCCTTGTTTTATTTTTTTTTTTTTTTTTTTTTTTTTCCCTGGATGTAATTTCTTGCAGCCCCAGCCCACATTGCTGGGAAATCATTTGAGAGGAAGATCCTGAGCCGTATATGCTTTTGTTGAGAAAAAGGTTGTAAGGAAAAGATAGAATGCAAAATGAGAGACCCTGAAGTGATCTTTGGACCCAAGAGCTTTTGATTGTAATATACAAGTTTTGTCTAGTTAGTGAAATTTCCTCTGCTTCATCCACATAGGTGGAAGGGTTTCTATGTACAGAAAAAACCTTCCTATTTTGTACATATGATATGTCCTGCTCATAAAGAAGTATAGGTCTTGTCTCTACCAAAGCGACATTGCCTTCATAGAGCGATGGAAAGCATATGGGGCCCATATGGATTATGGCTCAAAATTTATGTTGGATTGATTTCTCTATGGGGAACTCAACAGTGTTTGTCTCTGAATGATGAAGGTGATTTGCATGGATTGTTCATTTAGTCTCTCCAATTTGCAGAGAAATATTAACGCATTCTTATATCTTGATGTTTGATTTTTTGTTGTTGTATTTGGAATGGACATTACAGGACTATCCTTGTTGGAATTTCGGGGAAGAATAACTTCTGATCCTTTTCATGCTCTGGCAAATTGGAATCCAAATGATTGTAACCCTTGCCAGTGGTTTGGTGTTCGTTGTGTTGATGGTAAAGTGCGAACGCTGTAAGTTCCTTTTGATTTCCTCTTTCTAATCTTCCATTGAGACTGTATTATTTTTATTTTTATTTTGCCAAGGCAAACTATAATACATATAATGACATAACTGTTCTTGACGCCTAAAGAAAACTGCCATTTTCATAGACGTGATTGCAGAATTTTGTACGCTTATATGATTTTGTACGTTCCAATGTTTCTTGTAGGGTCTTACCTGAACTATCTTTGGAAGGCACATTGGCTCCCGAGCTTGGGAAACTTAGTCATCTAAAATCCCTGTAAGGGTTCTTGCCATGTTACCATTATGTCAAAAGTAAAACACGTTATGCTGGTGAAAGCGCTGATTGAACTTTATCTTATAATAATGTAACTTAATCTAAGAGCTCAGTATTTGTCATGTAGAGGTCATTCTTAAATTTCAGGATATGCTTGAAAAATGAAATGGTGAAACTTGTATGTTGTTATCAATAATTGTTGTCTGTCTGTGTATATGATATTTATCACTCTTTTATTTTCTTCTCACTTCTATTCAATGTTAATTTTGTAAGTTTGCCTGCAATATAGCAGTTCTCTTCCCATAAAAAACTCTGAAAGTGGCTATATTCTCAAGTATTTATAGTTTGCTCTCAGCTGGATTATTAGGCCATGTCAGTGTCCATCGTGATTCTTTGCCTCTGTTGGACAATTATGATGAGCCCTTCTGTTTGGTTATTTTAGTTCCTGTTATACTGTAACTTAATTTTATTTTGTTTGTTAATGTATGTCTTAATGAAAGACTAAATTACGGGCCATTTCTTCAAGAATTTCAAAATTCAACAGTTCATTTGACTTTGTAATATATATTAAAATATATTTATAATTCAGATAAACCGTTGTTTCTTTGAAATAGTGTATTATACAAGAACAATTTTGGTGGTACTATTCCCAAAGAACTTGGTGATCTAGACAAGCTGGAGTTATTGGATCTAAGGGGGAATAAAATGACTGGATGTGTCCCAGCTGAAATTGGCCATATGTTGTTGTCAGAACAATTGTAAGTTAACTTTATTTTTTTTCTATTCGGTTACATTTCTGTGTTACCTACAATGAAATTTAATTTTTCCCTAGGTTCATATGTGACAAGAAATGTGAAGGCAGTGATTCTAAAGACATTCGAAAGATCAGATTGCTCTCTAATATCAATCGTTCAACTCCTTCTACAACTTTATCACTTGGCAAGAACAGAAAGGTTGCACCCAGGTAAGTGTGTCTTCATTTCTTCTCCCTGATCTAGTGACCCTAGTAATTTCATGGCATGCTTCACTTAGAGGCAGGGCAAGTTATTGAGTCATAAAAACCTGTGTACATCCTATGGGATTGTATTCTTAATTTGCTTCATCATTTATGATTAACAAGAAGCGTTGAGTTTCTGATTTTTTTGACCTTTTGATGTATGATTTGAAAAGTATGCAACAACATGAAGTGAAAAGTTTGTGGCACAGAAATTCCAAGCAGTTGAATGAGGCAGATCCATCTTTTATTCCACTTAAAGGAGCGCTAAAAAAATACATCAATGCTGTCATTGCTATGGCACTGCCACTGTGTGTAGATAACTTTCTACCATCTTTATCTGAAGATTTACTTATATTTTGTTCTTGCATCATTTTTACCTTACTAATAGTCTGCTCTTATTTGAAGGTTCAAGCTACGAAAGGCCACCCCTCATGCCCATGCAGAGGAATGGTGTGGCATTCTGCCTAGTGAGTGGAGAACCTTGATTGATTTATGGCTTGTGAGAAATTCATATCTGTGCTTTTAACTGACTTTCAAGACATACCTTCCATCATGTAGGCTCTGACGATTCAGAGATTGGCCAGAATGAAGAAAATCTAGTCAATTCAGCACGACGCAAGCTGCTTGATCAGTCCAGTAACCTTGCAGCTGCACCTTTCAGTGGTGGGCCTACTATAGAGATCAGTTCTATTCCAATTACCCAGAGCAGTGGAGCTTTTCCAGCTTTCCCAGACACCAATAAGAAACAAAATCAGTCACCTGTACCTTCACCTTCTAATTTTCCATCTACGAATCAACCAAATTCAGCTAATGTTGCTTCTGGAAAATTATGGGAGTATATCATTATAATAGCAGGTGTAGCTGTCTTGGTCATTATTATTTTGATCATGCTTTGCATTTGGCGAAAACGTGCAGCAAAAGTAATAAAGCCATGGAAGACAGGAATAAGTGGACAGCTGCAGAAAGCATTTATAACAGGTATTATTTCAGTAAATGAATAAAACTTTCGCCTTTGTGATTGAACTGTAAATTAGATCTAACAAAATGAAACCTGCAAATGACCACTTATGTCCTATTTCTTGAGCTTATCACCTGTTGAGGGTTTCTGTTCAAACTTTAAAATGAGGCTGTGTTTGTAAACCCAATTTATTTTTATTGAAATTTGTTTATGCTAACTTAGCATTTAGAGACTATATTTTGCCATCTTGGTTTCACTTCATGCTTCAAGCCTGTTCAAGGGAAGCTGGGGCATATTTAATTTTTTGAGCACAACATAACTTAGAACAGCATGATTAGTTTTCACCAAAGAATTTGAGATTCCTCAAAGAACTTGACGGTAATAAATTATTGATTTGAAAATGAAGTTTTAACTTGGCTAAAGTCAGCTTACCAAATTTTAAATGCCTCATGGTTGCCTCGTATATGTTCTTTAGTATGTAATAATGTGATTGATTATTTTCATTTCTTTATAGAAGTTACAACAAGTCCATAACCATTTTTATTAAAGGTTTGGAGACTGTCCTGTCCAACTTGTTGCAGCATCATCTTTCTAATTTGATTAGCAACAATTTATATGAAACCTTTTGGTATTTTATGGTCAGCCAATTGCTAGAAAATGGATTATGTCTTCTTGTTGTGCAATATCTATACCATCTGAAGTGTCAAACGGTCTTAGCTCTTCCAAAAGTTATTAGCTCGATTTGAAATTCCTGCTAAGTGCTATCTGGGCTTAGATTTATTAGCAGAGTTAGGGACTCTGGTATAGGTTATAGCCAACAAAACGGTAAAATGTTCCCAATGTGCTCCATTGATAAAAAGAACAGAAATTAATGTTGACAGTGTTTCATCCTTGTATGTAATGTAGGGGTCCCCAAGTTGAATCAGGCTGAGCTGGAGACAGCCTGTGAAGATTTCAGCAATATTATTAATAGTTTTGATGAATGCACCATATATAAGGGAACACTCTCCAGTGGAGTCGAGATTGCTGTTGATTCAACTATTGTTACTTCAGCCCGTGATTGGTCAAAGAACATGGAGACGGCCTATCGCAAAAAGGTTTCCTCTTTCTTAGTCAATGGAGAGGAAAAAGTTGAATTGGGAGTCCTTACTCAATTGAGAGAAAGACTTTCAAATATTAATCACCTGTTGCTAATTTTGTTCCTTGTATTCTTCAGATTGCTACATTATCCCGTGTTAACCATAAGAACTTTACCAATCTGATTGGGTACTGTGATGAAGAAGAACCATTCACCAGGATGATGGTATTTGAGTATGCTCCTAATGGAAGCTTATTTGAGCATCTGCACGGTAACAACACTCCTTAGAGACCCAAGCTATTACCCTGCACATAGCGAATCTGATTGAAGGCTTAAGTTAAGTTCTCTTTACAAAAACAAATGCTAAGTTTGGTGTATTTGTTTTCTTTTCAGTTAAGGAAGTTGAACATCTTGATTGGAGCGCAAGAATGAGAGTTATTATGGGCACCGCATATTGCCTTCAGTATATGCACCATGATCTGAATCCACCAGTAGCTCATTCCAACCTCAATTCAGTTGCTATATTACTGACAGATGACTTTGCTGCTAAAGTATAAATCTTTCCATTTCTTCTTTGCTTTTAATGTGTTGGGTTTCAAGTAACATATCTCCATTCCATTTCTATCAGGTATCAGAAATCTCTTTTGGCAAGAATGTATTATCACAAGCCAGCTCACCTGGACATGAGTCACAGAAATCTGACTTGCCACCCCATGCTGATCCTGAAACCGATGTATATAACTTTGGAGTGTTGCTGCTTGAAATCATTTCCGGAAAACTACCATACTCTGAAGAACAGGGCCACATTACCGACTGGGTAAGTTTCCACCCTTCCTAGTACTTTCAAGTGCACCTCCATTGCTCCTGTATGTCCCTTAGAAGATAAATCCTGATAAACTTTTCAGGCTGTTGAGCACTTGAATGATAAGCAAAACATCAAAAATCTGATCGATCCCTCGCTGGAGTCCTTCAAAGAAGAAGAACTTGATGTGATCTGTGAGGTGGTGAAAGACTGTCTTCAACCTGATGCAAGGCTAAGACCAACAATGAAGGACATAGCTCCCAGATTGAGGGAAGTGCTTCGTGTATCACCTGAGCAAGCTGTGCCAAGACTCTCTCCTCTCTGGTGGGCTGAACTGGAGATCTTATCATTGGAGACCACTTGAAGTTCTACCTCACTCTCTTCTCTGTGTTGAATTCAAGTCTCTCTCGCCAACCTTTACCATGTTGCTAAGAGAGTAAATCTTTTCGAAAATGCTATGTGGTATTTGCTGCTCAAATTCTTTAATTCCATTTGTTCTTTTATAAGTTCTTATGATCAATACCATAGCAATTCTTGTCCCAATGGAAGAGTGTTGTCATTTTGGAAGTGGGGTGGGTGTTGTAAATTGTACTTTTCTTGATGAAGATTGGGATGTAAACAAGTGTTGACAATGTCATTATCTAAGTCCCAATGAACATGCAAGTTTTATACAGATATTCATTTATAAATCAAACTTGTAACTGTTCCTTGATTTAGAAAGTCTACCCATTGCAAAACACAGCTATCTACACATTTCCAGAAGGAAGACACACATCAAACAACAAACAACGTAATTAGCCTTAGAGAAGTTAAATCCTAATTACATATAACATTAATGTAGTTCATTACTCTCAATACATAATCAATTCCTTTTTTCCATTTACCTATAAATATTAACTACTTTTATGAACTTAAAGAAAAGTATGATTCCACCAATCATTCTTAGGCATTTTTAGATGAATATAGTTGACTGTCTCACACTAGAAGTGAGCTAAATTGGACTCTGAACAACAATTGAATCCGTTTTGCTAGTTCGAATTAAGTTAAAGATGGGTGACTTATCTGACATAAATTATTCTATATTAATAATTGAGGTTAGTTAATCAGTAAATGTTTTTCTTTTTTTAGGTTGTGTTTCCTACTAAGCTTAAAATTTAATATGATATACTTTTTACGCATATTTAATTAAAACTTAGTTGAATTGCACTTGTACTAATGTAATAGTATGCTTGGACAGTTTTCAGCTTTCAACTTTAAACTTGAAACTGCTTTATCTGATGTTAGTATTTTTCAAATTGTGCAACTCTTCTATATAACAAATTGTGCTATTTCCATCAATTTATTGACTTGATATCAAATATCTAACAAAAACATTGACATGATTATATGGTGCTGATATGATATGCTGAAGTGGATTTAAAGTATATAGAGTGTTAACATGAGTATTCATTTCTAATAATTCCATTTAAGTTCACATACTTTTCTAATCGTGTGATTTTGATTTCCATGTTAACTTGACATTCATCATTTTAAAAATGCAAAAATCTATTAGTTCCCAAGCTTCAATTATCGACCACATAAATGTGGATAAACAATAAACTTACATCATGATTAAATTATTATATGATCTTGGATTTTTTTGTAAATTACTTTTTTAAAATAATAACAAACTATTTTAGCACTGACTTATATGTATTCATATACTTGATATTATTTGCAAAAAATAGAATTGTTTAATTAAATTTAAAATAAAATAAAATCAGTTTACGTATTTTTCTGGTCCTGAATAAATTATTTAACAGTTAACAAAAACCACTTATAGTATATAATAAGCAGTTAGGTTTTTGAACTATATTTGGAATAATTTCGCCCTTTGTAGTGCAATTTGGTTTATTTCCAAATATATAGGTGGGATCAAGAGATATTCTGCACACCCAAGTTACGATTTTAGTGTTGTCTTGTCACTTTGTTTATAATGTAATGGATGCTCACTTTGATTTTGAAACTTTATTTCTTAATTTGACACATTTCATCTTTAACTTCTGTTTACCTTTTCGCATTTATGTCATACTGAAAATCTGTGTACTTTCAAGAATCACAGTTAATTCACAAAAGTAGGGAAATATATATGAACATAAACAAAATTAGGGTATTTTTATCTTATAGCTTCTAAATAGGAAAAGCGGACAAAAATAGTGATGATGCTTTCAATAACTCATTCAACTTATCAACTCACTTGATGGGAAAAGTTTGAACAGTTAAAACAACAATCTCCTTCATTAACAAATAATACCAAATCAAAATAGCCAAAAGTAGTACAAAATAATTATATATATATATA
>Ga0209489_108931_pt1 | contig 13053 bp, 6 predicted proteins | sample SiratrowhiteBW_FD_187527 | JGI IMG/M metagenome (GOLD analysis project Ga0209489, IMG submission 187527) | Root nodule microbial communities of legume samples collected from California, USA - Siratro white BW (SPAdes) (version 2) | ecosystem: Host-associated > Plants > Roots > Nodule | place: USA... | reverse complement strand
TTGTTACAATTATATATAAGTTCAAAATTAATCTTTGGAAAAATTTTCTTAAGACAATTTTTACAACAGTCAAAATATTATTTTATTTTTTTACAAGTATTTATAAAGAATTATTCAAACAAATATTTAATTCGATATCATGTTTAATAAGTACAATAACAATATTACGATAAAAGTTGGTTGTTTATATATTTAAATGAAAATTTTAAAATATACTTTAGTCTTTTAAATTTATAATAAGTTTTCCTTTTTAAAAAAATCATATAATCAAAAGTTATTTTCGTCCCTCCTGTTCAAATGCTGTCAAAATGAATATTTATAAGAAAAACATATACAATGATATTTTATATATTTACATATAATTTTGGTACTTTGTTCGATTAATTATTTGGTCTTTTTGTTCAAAAATAGAGATATTTGCTTTTCCTATTTTATAGAGTTCGCAATTTTGATCCAATCCTTATTTTTTTTATATATATTTGTTTATCACATTTTAATTAATGTATTAATTTTTTATGGTAATGAATTTATCAGGTTTATGTTTAACTGAACAAAATAAATAATAATACAGAGTAGATTTTGTAGTTTAAACCTATTTGATAATAAGAACGCAAAATCTATAATGAGAATGGATAGAGAGTAAAACTATGTCTTTTTTGTCGGATTAGAATGATTAAAAAAAATTAACTTATAACTCAGGAGACAATTAAACAACTTAATTTTAAATCTAAGAATCTTGAAAATTATAACTTTTCTATTTCAAATCTAAGAAGATAAACTTCAAAAATATATAGATTTTTTCAATTATGATATTGTTAGGAATGTTTTATCATCAAAAGACTTTGAGATCTTGAAACATATAACGTATTCCTCTTCCAACCAAATTTATTAATACATTTAAATTAAATCATATAATATGTTAATAACATTAATATTTGTCCGCAAGTTAAATTTTCTTACATATATTCTTTATGGTTTTTATTAAATATAATATACAATTATCTTTAAAATATTATTTAATAGTTACATTTGTATTAAATGTATGGCTTTTATAAGAGTTTGTATTTTAAAAAATATATCATTAAATAAAAAATATATTACAATATTTGATACTTTTAGGTAATAATAATAATAATAATAATAATAATAATAATAATAATAATAATAATAATAGTAATAATGATATTTTTATTGTTGTTTAAAAGAACTACCTCACCAGTTATATTTTGAACTAGAGAAATCCGAAACCACGTTAAATACGATTTGATGGTTTTACTATATTATTATATGAATTTAATAGACATGCATCTTCAATATATATTTTTTATTATATGCAATCCGTGATTTGATGAAAATGTAACATATATTTTCATTATTATTATTTGTATTAATTTTTTAAATTATTCATTAATATCACGTGAAAATAAGGTAAATATCTATTGATGTTGGCATAGAAATATTTTATATACTAGCAACTTATAAAATTTCAACACATATATATAAACAATATTAGATTTATTTTTTTAGCGATAAACAAACTATGGTTCAAAAGTGTTTGGTTAAATATTGATATTTTTTATGAGTCTATCGTAGAAAATGTCTATATGTCAAAGTACAAGACAAAACGATATCAAATGAATTGAAGCAAAAGCTACAAAATTAGAATCTACAAGATTTGTTTACTTTAATACACATGAAAATTTGTTAGGAGAAAATAATTGTGATGTGGGTATTATTATGGATAATGATTAAACTTTGATACATGTGGAAAGTTGAAAAAATAATGATGTAAATGCAATTGTCAACATGCTGGATTTTTAAAAATTGAGAATAGAATTTTAGCTTTATAAAATTATGATTTCAAAAGAGACCATCAATATAGTTGAAACATCAATTCATCAAAATTTTCTAGTTCTAAGACAAAAAAAAAAGTAGAAGCAAATTATAATCGATGTTTAGTTGGATTGGACGGAAAGAAGAGTGATAGAATGTAAGTTAAATTAAAATTAGTTGAAGTTGAAAAAAAGTCATTTATGAAATACATCCGAACTAAAGTAACTCAACTTAATTAACTCTAACAAAAGGCCATGGAAGAAAATTACTTAATCTAGGGTTCGAAGTATATTGGTATTTTTGGAGGAGCTGAGACAAGGTTCTTGAACCGTTTGTTTTGAACAAGGTGAGTTCCGCAACTAGCGACTTTACACCTTTATCTTGAATTTAACACACTCAAATATATTGAATTTAAATTAATTTTGTTTCAAATTATTTAGTTTTTTTTTTAACTCAAACAATTTTAAATTTATTAAATTTTATTTTTTTATTCAAATAAAGTAGTTTAATTGCTAAAGTTATAAAATAATTACTTAAATATTAATATTAATTTAGTCAATATTGGTTGTTTTTTTTTTTTCAAATTTTATCAAAATTTTGTAGTTAATATTGATAAAAGTTTGTCTTCATTAATTTGTTCACAATTATTTAAGTTGATTTTTATTTTGGAATTATTTTTTGCTTACTTTTTAATTGATGTCACCTAAAAAATTTATCTTAGAAATATCCTAAGTTTTCTAACTCAATTGCTGACAAATTATAAATAAAAAATAATATTAATGTCAATAATAATAAAATATTGTAGATATTAACAAAAATTAACCCTAACAAACTTCAAATAAAAGAAAACTTAATTCACATCCACTAAAAAATAACGTGAAATAATAAAACTAATATAAAAAATAATAATTATTAACAATAAATAATATTAACTATTTAAATAGAAAAAATGCAATCAATACACACACAAAAAAAACCTTTGTCAACATTAAACAAAATAGTACTAATCTAGTGATATATCAGTTTTAGTTAATCTAAAAATATTTCAATCAAATTCAAGAGTTGAGAGATAATATTTTAATTTTAAACAAAACTATTTATTTTCATAAAATTTTAATTTATTTGAAAATTTCTACACAAAATATTTCAAAATGTTTATGAAAATAAATTACCTTATTAAATTTTTCTATCTACAACTACTGTTATAGAGGAACTCTTTGCAAATAGAGAAGAGGTTGGGCTGGGTATGGCAGAAAAAGAAAGGTTGAAGAAGGACAAGGCAGCTGAAAACGACCGCCATTTCCAGGTTTTTAAAAAGCTTCTTTCTCCTCTTTAAATCGGCTTTTCCTTTTAGATTTATTTTTCAGTCTTCTTCTTTTTTTCCGATTAACTTTGTTTCGGAAATGAAACTGAACGTTGTTAAGAAGGAGAAGCGAATGGGACGGAAAGGAAACTGAAAACGTAAGCCAGAAGAGATAGATACTTGGAGAAAACGGAGATGCAGGTATGTTCGTTTTCCATTTTATTTTTCTCTTTCAAAAGCATTTTCTCATGTGTTGATTTTGTAAAGATAGCGTGTTATTTTATTTGAATTGTTTGTGTAAGGCGATGCGATTCATATTAAGAGGTAGATTAATTTTCATAATTATTTGTCTAACACGATTCTACAATAAGATAAAATATTATTAATATTGTTGCAATGAGCGAAGAAACATGTTTTATGATAAAATATTCATATTGAGCGGTGCCATTTTAGAATCCCAGTAGGAAAGTGCGAATTTCCATTGGACCAAGCTCAACTACAAGAGTGATTTGGCTGACAGGGCCACCCCTAACTGCTTGTGATTCTTGTCCCTTGTCCCCTTCAACCTTCCATGTTTTCTTCTTCATTTTTGACCTCTCTTGGTTAGCTGATAAACTTACCTCAGTCAACTGCTTTATCTGCATTATTAAGCACCAAGCAGCAATTATTCCACACAAACAGTAGCTTCAAAAAAATATCTAAACAATGATTTTCTAAAGAAGTCTGAGCTTCACATATAAAAACATAATCAAAATGGAAAAATATATATATTTAGTGTGCTTTGAGGCTAGAGAGAGCCTTATGTACCGGTTTTGTGATAAACATTTTCTTCAATTCAACTTTGGTTAACGTTGAAAGCTGAGCATCTTCACCAGACTAATCACATTCAAAACAAGAAACTGATGAGTAGATTTCATATATGATGAATAATAATGATATATAGATATTTGCACAATATATACCTGCTAATTGATATTATCCATTTATTTTTATTATTATTTTTACTCCATCACATTGCTTATCATATTTATATTCTCTCTTATGACATTGGTGTTCATGCATTATTTTCGTCAGGGAGTGTATGTACAAAACAAAATGTGAAGAGGATAATTATATTTGTTATTGATTAAATTATTATAATACCTCATATAGATGTGCCAAACGGAGAAGCACCATTCTATTATCCAACTCCTGCAAAACTACCTAAGTTAGAGAGAAAGAATGACAGAGTAGAGTCAAGTGTGCTCGAGCAAGTAGTTCTGCTAGTGTACCTCGAGAGTTATCAGAGCTACATTAGGAGGTAAGCTGTAATTAGGGTCAATGAGAGTTCCTTTGGTCACATGAGAGGCCTTCCAATTTCCATTTTTCTGATCAATAAATATCTTTAGAATATGTAATGTGGATAATTAATTCATGAAGCAGCTACCATTAAGTCATACCTCTTGTGAAAACGCCAATAATAATGGTGAATAAATTTCCTGACCAGTTGTACGGCGCCACCGGGAACCAGCACTAAGGTTGTGGATGGCCACATGATAATTTCCTCTTACCTAATGCAAAGAACAAGATACAAGGGGATATAATTTCATAGACACTACGTGTGGAGAGCATTGTAAGTTTGATTATGGCTTCCCTAGCATTAGATATCATTTTCCCTACAACTAGGAGATATAGTTTTTTATCCAACAAGCACCCAAAAACACAAGTTCTTGTACTGGAATTTAAAGCACAAGCCCCTTTTGGACTATACAAGATGTCAGATTCTAAAATTTTAAAAAATTATTTATATTTATTTTCACTCAAATTTTCTGTAGTTTTGATCAGCATGCATACATGTACATACAGAAAACGGGAGCATAAAACTAAATTTTCATTCAATTAATTATTTAATATGTGCTTGAACACAAACTAATTTGAAACATTAGTGCCATACTGTTAGTCCTTGACATTTATCATTTTGGCAAACTTGTTCATCAAGAGGTTCGCCTACTCCTCTGCCATCATCAGACTGCGTTCGCCTGGAGTAGTAAAAATCAGCAATTACTACTTTGTATACAATGTAAAAATGTCACGTAGTTTTGTGTTGTACCTATGAAGCAAAAGTTCCACCTGACCATCTTTTATACTGCCTCCTCCAGTGGCCCGATCAACTAAGATTGATAATTCAGATTTATTGTCCTTAATATAGATTCCAAGATTGAGCTGAATGGGAGAATAATAAGTTAGAAAAGTAGAACTTAATTGTTCTTTCTTTGCTTCAAAAAACTGAAACTCCCGAAGAAATTGAGCAAAGAAGTTTACTGGATAGTAGTTTCCTGCTACTGGCTCATTAACTTTAAGGGGCCAATCTTCCCTATAATCTCGTACCTGAATAATTTTTATTAGAGTCAATTTTGCATTTTTTTTTTTCACCTCTGGAATACTGCAATATTTAAGAAAATTTGAGAGACTCACCCGTTTCAAAAAATCTCTGCCGTTAGAATCAGTATAAAACTCTTTGTTTGTCAGCATATTTGTTGTCAATTGTGTGATTACCTCTTTCCCAGAACCAAACCCCTTAGGGATTGGACCAATCTTCAAAATATGTCAGAACATCTTTATGTTATATTTCTTTTTACAACTTCACAACCAAAATTAGACCAATTAACAGCCTCGGTATTTATTCAAAATAAGCTATCTTTCAGAAAGCTAGATGATGCGACTTACAGTGTATTCAATCTCAGCATGCTCTTTTTCTTTGTAAACCCTGGTAATCTAAACGAAACAAAAATAGACCAGTAAGTTACTCATGCATTAAGCAAAACGATGTTGGTAATTAAAGAGAGTACCCATTATAAAGGGATGAGTTTTAGCTTTAAAATTTCCTACACTACAATGTTATTTATGTGCTTTGTTTTGAATTTCAAACTCCTTGTTATTCTAATCTATGTAATGCAAAGTGAAGACTACAAATCAAAATGATCATCGTGCGAGATCCTAGACAACATTATATGCCTTAATGCAACTCTTGCAAAAATCCAATTTCTTTTCAATACTTGTATACAGCATTATCACTTACCGAACTCAAGAAATCGGTTTTAAGTTCACCTCCACTAAACTCAGGAATAAAAAACACGCATGATATTGTGTCACGAAATCCATACATATATAGCAACTAAGAATCTATCAGTTTCACTAACCTGGTAAATCCAAGAACTAAAATTCTGATGAACCTCATCTACTAATGGTCCGCGGTTTATCTTGATGGGCACCTGTATTGCATCAAATAAATCAAAATGCATCGGAAGTACGTCCCTTCTTTCAGATTATTGTTGTGTCGGACAGTTTCCGACACTAACATCTTCACGACACACTAATTGGACACTCTTTAAAATATTATTTTTTTGTCAATTCAGACAGCCTATACTTTAATGAGTCAAATACTTGAGTTTACATCTCACGTCAACATCCGGATAAAAACTACACCATTTCAAGATAATATTTTTCTACCACTTAAAAAAGTTAGCTTAAAGTATAATGATCGTGGAAAAACAATGTCTCACATTGGGAGGCTCGTTATCACAGAAAAACTTGTAAACACAGCAAGTTGGTTTCAAAATTTCAGTATAACTTCACTAAAAATCATTATTTTGGTAATTCTTTTCTAATGAAACCAAGTGTTTATACTGACAAAAAAATGTCTGTAATATTTTTTGGAAAACTCTTCATCATAAAAAAAATGGGAATAGACATAAAGAAGGTAAAAAACCAGGAAATGTTTATGAATGAACCAAGATGTAAGTGAATTTAATACTCAACTCAAAAGTTAAAACATTAAGACCCAATGCATATAATTTTATAGGGAAATTTAGAAACTACCATAACTAAAACATTTAAATATTCTGAGTTAACCAGCTAGAGGGAGAAACTTACTGATTTTGAAACAATATTTGGAGGGGAAGCGGGCCGAAAAATATATGCGCCAGAAAGCTGGAGGAGTAACAAAGCAGATATTGTAGCATACTCTGTACTAGAATAAGTGTTGTTTTTAAAATACAAAATCATATACCAGACCGACACTTACCGCAGAACTATACGAGAGATAGGTTTGCTGAATTGGTACATCTACCTGAAAAAGTATTTGAAAATACATGAAAATTCCTTGGTAAAAATCTGCATCCTTTAAAATATATCTGGAAATAGAGTTAATTACTGAATGTATGAAGAGACACGCATTCAGATAATTAACACTATTTGAAAAATTAATCTTCTTGGCGAATGAGGTTTCAAAATTACTTACCCCAGTTCTGGAATTATGCATGCGTATGAGTAGTCCAGACACTGAAGAAAAGGAAAGCTTCAAATTTCCAGGTCCTACTTCAATGGTATCGTTTCTCTGACTGGTGGTGAGGTGTGAAAGAAATCCATTTCTGCTTTCAACTAATCACATTGAAACAAAGTAAAGCATATGAAATATGAAAGTGCTGAAAATTAATAAATGAGAGATGGTAACTGGTACCGTGATATAAAACCTCTAGCGTGTTTCTATGACCATTTGCAAACTTGGTTTTACATAATCTTGATATGAAAATTGAATTCAATTAAAATTAAAGTAATTTTTTTAGAAAACATTGGAGAAAAGATGAAAAGAAAATAGAAAATTACGACTATGGTAATCAAATGTGTATTCAGTTAGCCTTCTAAGCATGATATTAGACTTTGAAGTTAGAAAACGAGGGGAAAAGGGTAAAACTTAACAATACCTTTTGTTGCTGTTTTAGAAATGAAATACGTACTCCATCCAAGTGGAGGTACCGAAGCCTGAAACAGAAGCCAGTACTTGGGGGCTTGTTTTGGTGATACCCCAAGATAGGCTTTGACGTAGATTTTTCTCAAATTTGCTGTAACATTATCCACTTCTATGTATTGTGTTTGAACATTATTTCCCAATGAATCTTTGACAACAAGATTAGCGTCATTAACCTAAAGCAAACGATATAAGTTGGATGAAGTACAGAAAAAATTAAAAGAAACGACTAAGAGAAGCATTGCATTTGAGCAAAGTGGAAAATGCAGAAAGTGAGCATTACAGTATAATGCCACTTAAATATGGTAAACTTAGAAGAAAGTCCAATAAGTTATGACGTGAAATTGCACTTGACTTGTTTTATGATGCCACAAGCAAGCAAATAGATAGATACTCACTGGAATTCTGGCAATGTCTGTACGATTCCATCCAAGTGTATTATACACCACTAATACCTGGCAGTAATCATTGGCACGTGATAAGTAAAAAAATGACCAAAAGTTCTAAACAAAATATGGTAACATACCAAACTATTCGCTTGTGGAATAGTATCTTCTGTTGGTGGACAGTAACTGATGTTGAGTAATTGACACTGTCAAATCAAACAATATATGGAAAAAACATGTAAGAAAAAACTATATAAGGATTAAGAGTACAAAGATTAAAATTCATAATCAACAAGGACAAGGCTTTTACAGAAGATGCAAAATGGAAAGAACAGTCCTAAAATTAAATAGCTCCACCAAAACCTACTTCAAACGGTATTTGAATCCAATTTTTAAAGCTTTCTATTAGGAATAGAGACATGATGGAATGTTCAGTTTATAATATTACCTGGGAAAATGCCGATGTAGGTGCTGTGCATTGACCCCCTAATTTCTTGCTAGTAAGACAATACAAAGAGGAACTAACAACACCCTCAGCCTACAAGAAATCATTGATCTCATAACATTTTACTGACATAAAAATACCAAAATAGGACTCCAAATACATTATAGAGAGTTAAATTTTGAAAGAGTTGAATCTCCTGACCCTTGAGGCTCCAATGGCAAGTCGTTTTGCATAGTCATCAGTTGTATGTTGCTTGGCAGTGCCAGAGACAGCATCATGATGCTGTGCAATGCCCAGAGCATCTCCAAGGTCTAAAGTTTGGCTTGGAGTGGGTTTCTTTCCAGCAAAAAATTCAAGTTGGCGTGCTGCCTGTATATAAATATTAGCATTTACCAAGGTTTAAGGTTTGCTTAGAATTGTTGAAGAGAATCAAGCATGATAGTTATTTAATCCACTCTATTTCATTTGATTGGAAAATCTAACAAACAAAATGTGAAGCCAATGTTAATTATACCAAATAGTATCCACTAAGGATCCTGACATATCGCTTAAAGGCTGGGCGACTGGTGTAATAGCCTGTCCAATAAGCGTTAGCTTGATCTGCATACCTATGAGAAAAATCATCATCAATCATCAACAATCAATCTTTTGTTTGTACACAAACATATATCAGAGTATAAGCTACTTGATTAACAAAACAAGTCCATCCATACGGGAAGTAATCATCAATTTTCAGTGGCCATTGTTGATTTGCAGCATTTTTTGCATCGGTGTAAATGGATGGGGTAGAATATAAAGCATTCACTCTGCCATCCTGACAACATCAAAACGTGTATTTATGGTCAAGTCATGATACAAAACAATGTACAGAAGTGGATTGTTTTGTATCCTTCACAAACACAAACCTTGTTAACATGGTGAATTAGTTTATCCATTTGCTTGAACCAAGTCTCTGCATATTGGTACTGGAAATCATCGCCCATTGTCCACATGATATGGTTCGTCCTTGTCACATTTGCCTATTATTGATGCAATCAAATCAGAACCATGCAATCTTTTTCTTTTATTTTATTTCTAAAAAACTACTGTGTAATAGCAAAAGATACTGTAGTGAAGGAGCCTACTTGTGCAATAGCAGCAGCAACGAAGTCCTGGACTCGCTGTTCCACATTGTAATCAAATAGAAGGGGATCATCCTGAAGTCATCAATTGTAACATAAAGTAAGCAATGTGCTTAATATGCAGCACAAAATTTGCAATTTTCAGGTTTTAGTAGTAAAATCTAAGTACCTGTACGGGAACAAAGTCATCATTGACTTCAAAATGAAAGCCTTTCGGTGGACCGTAATGAACAAAAAAGGTGTTGGAAAAAATCTGTAGAAGATGCAAAAGATAAATAAAAAAATTAAAGTGATTTTGTTAGCAAAAGAATATGACATGACACAACCGAACCTGGGCTGAAGAGCCAAATATCTTGGAGCCACGCCACACAACTTCAAGAGTTTTATCAACTTTGCGTTTATCTCTGTCCTGATAATCGATCCTAGCGAAGTGCACAGAGTCAAAACCAAGCTGCAGGGATAGAAAGCATATCATATCAGTCATTTGGTGTTATTTGTTAACCACAATTATTATGATATCAATTCTCAAAAAGGAAAATGTGAATTGACAGTACATGACATGGCATTGATCAGTATAATTATTTTGGCGAAAATGAAGTGACAGAAAGTGAAGAGGGGAACCTCAGCACCAAGCAAGTAAGCTTGAACAGCAGAGTGTCCAAAGGGATCAATCTGCCACCCTGCACGAGGGGTCTTGTTGAATTGGTCTTTGATGAAGCGGTGGCCGAGAGTGGTTTGATCAATCATATCTACGTAGTGAGTAGTTGCTTCATCATGCATGGACCAACCACCATTTCTATACCACAGTAACACATCACACTCACACCTCAACTTAATATATGTAATTGAATGGCTCAGATTTATATTCTCCTCAGTTTCTCACAATTACGTGTTCTTAGTTGATACAACCTTTTTACACAAACAGATAGATAAACAAATAGAGGTAACACATCATATCTTTCACACATAATTCATAAACAACTTACACAAATTCTAGCTGGCCAGCATCCACAAGCTTTTTCACCTGCGCTTGTATTTGTGGAGTTTGTTCCTCCCACCACCTACTGAAATACGCCTGCCATTCACATGGAATTTAGATTATTCTTTCAATTCAATAAGAAAAGAGTTCCTTGTAATCATGTCAGTAGAAGGTAACAAAATCTCCAAAAACTGAACTGAAACATCATAGTAGACATCAACTCCAATATTTTACCATTTCAGCGAATACAAACTTTCTGTTCTGGTCACGCTGCAGGGACATAACCACCGAATCCAGCACATTCTCCACACATGCCCCCTGAAAACAATTAACCATAAAAAAGGCACACAATTTCAACAAAAAATGAATGGACATAATTAATTATATGACTAACCTGAATGCTATTGTTGGACCCAACATAGTATTGATCAATGGTCTTGAGCCAGCCAACATCGTCATGGGAATGAGCAACGAGATGAACATTCAATTTGCCTGGCACAATGCTTGCTCCAGTATTGTATTTGACGCAAACTACGGAGCCGCATAAATAAAGCAGGAGAAGAAAAACACAGAAGCACTCTGAAAGTATAGTCATTCTCTCTGACATTTTTCACCCCTAAATGGACCAGGTTTGTGTTTAGGAGTGTAGGCTTGAGAAGGTTTCAATTCAAGTGCATGAACTTTCAGTCTTCACACTTCAATCAATAAGTACATACAGCAAAAGTGAGTCTGCATGCAAATTTATAGAGGAACAATAGTACAATTTATTTTAAAAAGTTATTGACAAGAGAAGAAGTCTCTCAATAATTATAAATGAATACAAATAGTTTATAAATGAAGTCAATGAATACAAATCTATAAGTCAGTTTTATACTGTTAAGTTAAACTTAAAGTCAACTGTTTAAATATCTAACATGTGTTAGATATGTCAGATCTTTCTTAATAGTTTATAAAGTTAACTGGTTAATAAACTAAATTAAATTCTAATAAATTTGAGTATATTAATTTAATTTTTATTTAAAGTGTTTATTACAGATTTTTTTTTCTAACTACCCTCCCTTTAATGTTTTGTAGATACGATGAAGACAAGAAATATAAATAAGAATCATTCACATAATAAAATCAGTGACATCATATTTAAATAAAATAAAAGAAATTAAGTATTTAATAGAATAATTTTTTTAATATCAATTAAAAAGTATTTAAATTTATGATATACTTAAAACTTAATTATTTTTTTATAATTTATTACAATCAAAGATGAACATTAAAGTTTTAAAAAATTAATATATTTAAAATAACTGAATTTACTAATTCTAAGAGAAGACGTTATCATTCAATAAATAACGGATGGATAGTCTTAAATGCTCTTAAACGCCATTAAATATTATTAAGAAATTTTTATAAAGGTTTTAAACGATCTTAAAGAATCCGGTCATCTAAATATTAAATGAAAAAAATACTAAATGAAGTTTGATCTTTATGAAAAAGAAATTGGTAAAGTTAAATTTTTAAAGGAAAAAATGAAGTTTGAGTATGCGCGGGAATAAATTAATAGTATATTTAGAAATAGTTTAGTCGTGGAAGTATTATACTTTTCTAAAAGCTATTTATTTGTTCAAAGCTGTTAAAACAAAACCGCTTGTGCAAAGCTGTTAAAAAGAAACCGCTTGTGCAAAATTCAGTTTGTGGAAAAATGAAATTTTAAACTTGCTTATTTCGGAAAAGTAATCATAATTTTTTTAGAAAAAATAAGGAATTCTTTATAAATGGATTTTTGTATTTAATAACATAGTATCCGTAGTTTATCAGCTAGAACTAATAATATTATCAAATTAATCTCGGAGGAAAAAGAAAGTCTTATTAAAGGATTCATAACCCAAAAAAAAAAAAAGTTATCAAAATATAGTTTGCCTTAAAAAAAAAGAACCGTATTCATAATAACTATATTTACAAGTAACTTATGTACAAACAATATGTAAAAAATAATTATGTATATACACAAATCGTTATAATTCGAATAATTTTATTAGTATGAAAATAATATGGTTTATAAACAATCAATTTAGAATAGTCTATATTTTATCAAATTAGCGAACATATGTTACCTGACTATAAAAATTAAATTACGAAAATATTTAACATTATATATATATATATATATATATATATATATATATATATATATTATAAAAATATT
>Ga0209489_108930_pt1 | contig 13053 bp, 5 predicted proteins | sample SiratrowhiteBW_FD_187527 | JGI IMG/M metagenome (GOLD analysis project Ga0209489, IMG submission 187527) | Root nodule microbial communities of legume samples collected from California, USA - Siratro white BW (SPAdes) (version 2) | ecosystem: Host-associated > Plants > Roots > Nodule | place: USA... | reverse complement strand
TATATATATATATATATAGAGAGAGAGAGAGAGAGAGAGAGATAGAGATAGAGATAGAAGTGTCTTACAAAATATGTGATGGAAAATTATATGAGATTAGTTCTAATCGCTTAACAGAGAAATTTCAATTATTGTTTGTTTAAATAAAAGTTTGTCATACCACCACAAAAACCCTCGCAAAAACACAAAAATCGACGCTTATGCGTTGGTTAAGCATCGGTTTCATAGTGGACACTAACATTTTGGAAGCAACCTGAAATTTGCGTCGGCTAAAAATTAGACACAAAATGCAACGGCCAAATCGTTGTAAAGCCGTCACTATTTTATAAGAATGTGTCGGACAAACCCACGCTTAGTGTTTGGGAGGTAGCGTCAGCTAAGCCCAAGTAAGCATCACAAAAGGCGAAGGCAGTTGCGAGGGCCAAGTCGTCACTAACTTGCTTGCGTGGACTAAGCAGACGCACGCTAGCACGTATGTGGCGTGGGCTAGGTCGACACAATTACGAACTAGATTAAAAAAATATAGAAAATTAAATCAACTAATCCAATCCTAAAAATCAGAAAAATCTCAGCATTCATAAATATATATAAATATAATTAGAATGAAATTTTAAAAGATATTTGAAGTTATAATTGTAACATACTATAATATTTTAAAATATCAATATTCACAATCCAGTTTAACTAAAACTTAAAACAAAAAAACATAAAAACTTAAAATGAAATATATCATAAGAGAAAAAGTCTTCTTCAAATCAAGTGTTGGAAAGAGCCTGTCATAAGAATGAAAATTAGTTTAACAATAATTATTAAAAAAATAAAAATTTAATTTAAGTAAGAAAATATTTTATGGTAATGAAAGTCACATATTGTGGGTGTGAAGGTCAGGAGAGAGGGTGGTGGTCATCGTCTTCGGCATAATGGGGGTGGACCTGACTTGTACTAGTGAAAGCATCGCTACGTTGTCGGTCCATCATCACAGCAAGCTACTCCATTACCATCCTCAGGTCCTCTTCCATCTGGTAAAGTTTTGTGTTTGTCGTAACATATTGTTCTGTTGCCGTCTTTGCTTGTTCCTCTGCCTTCCTTGCTTGTTCCTTTGCTTGTACGAATTCGCGAGCCATTTCTTCTTCTCTTTCAGTCTGAACCGAAAATTTACTAGCAGAAGCAAAGGACAAGGCTGAGTGAGGGAGGACACTCCTTGGCAGTAGTTAGCAGCCAAGTCTGTAGTGCCATAAACTGATTATAAGCAGAAGGTACGCGCTACCTCTTCTCGGGAGCTGTGCATGAGAAATACAGAGCAGAGAAGAAAATGAAACATGGTTTTCCACACACACTATAAAGTATAATATTCAGCAAATTAACACACTAATTTCATGTGTATGTATACAATTTAGTTCAGCAAATATTCAGCAAACACATTTAGCAAAGATTATACACAACTATGTAGGAATAGCTGGCTCCAGAAGGGGGGGTTGAATGGAGCTTGAACTCAATTCGCTATAAATAGAAACCACCAACCAAGGCAAAAATATATAAGCACAGATAAACAATTTTATACTGGTTCACCCTAATCTCTTGGCTACGTCCAGTTCTCCCTTAAACAAACTGTTTAAGAGGTTTCACTATTTAGCAAATAGTTACAATGAGTACACAAACCTCTCCAGGTTACAACGAGTACACAAACCTCTCCAGGTTATACCAGTCCCAATCTCCCCCTGAGATCAAGACCACTCAAGATTTAAAGAAACACTCTCAAAGGAGAGAACAATGAAAGCTCACAAGGGTTTACTTCACAATGGTGAAGAATTACACAATGGTTTCACACAACCCAAAACTTTAGATGCTCTCAATAGCAGATTAACAATAAACACTCAGTATATCTTCTTCAATGTATTATATGATGTATTTATCTTTTTGCTTCTTCTTCTATATTCTTCAACTTGAACTTGTTCCTTTATATGTAGCTTTTTAGAAACTAGCTGTTGGGATGCTTGAACAGAACAATCTTGACTTTCTGATGTATGGAGCTCAAACTAGAAATATTTCTCTAATATTTTAAACTACATTAAACTTGATTAATTCTGTATCAGAAATAATTAATTTAAAATAACATAGAGAAATTATATTTGAGATACTCATCAATAATTTGAATAATTTCTATTATGAACAGATTTGAACGTTAATGCACATCATGATATAAAATCAATTAATCACATTTAAATATAGCATAATAATTTGAATAATTTCCATTATGAACAAATTTGAACGTTAGAGCATAATATGATATAAAATCAATTTTAAATCAAATCAATAACACATAAAAGTAAATAGTAAGAAAACTTATCTCTTTATGGACCATGTGTCTCCTGCTTTAATAATAAAATAATGTTAATTGCGCAATGTATATAAGTCATCAAATATAAATATATACTTGAGTTTTGTTATCATCAAAACTTTATCAAATGATTTAATCCTCTAAAAGAACTTTGGACCGCCTAATGTTCAACAATACAACAAAATTGCTTACCTTAATTAGGATCCCAAGCGAAAGCAAGCTCGTCAATCACTCCCGTCGTCACCCCCACAAACCCTAAACCCCCAAATCTACGTTCAACACAAAAAGTATTCAAACACACCTCAAATGAACCCTAAACCGAACATCCAACCAAAATATAACACCCACGAACGCAGTTGATGCAGTTGGAAAGGAACCTCCTTCGAACCTTCTCGCAGTTTCGCCGGCGCCAATCCTCCTTCGAACCAAATCCAATAGGTAAAATCGCAGTTTCAGAGCTTCAGAGCTTGTTGTGTTGTGTTGTGTTTCGAAGCTTCAGAGCTGCGCTCCAGTAATGTGGTAAACATTTGGCCATTCCAGTAATGTTGTAAACATTTGGCAGTTCCAGTAAAAGTTGTGAGTGGGCTTCTCTCAATATTTGGTAAAGTTAATTTTCCGTATTCCAGTGAAAGTGAATCCCACCCTATTCTTTTTTTATAAAAAAATTGAAATTGTGTAAAAATTTTGATGTTAGCGTGTAGAAAGAAATTAAAACATATATAATGATTAATAAAGTTTTTATATTACGATAAATAAAAATAATAAAAATAATGTATTATATAAAGTATTTTTTATTATAATAAAATAAAACAATGAAACTATAGTAATATATAAAAATAATTACTATAATTTTTTTCAATACAATTTTTTAAATATATACTCAAATGTCAAATAATTTATTATTTGATTCATATGTTACACTGAAAATTTTCTCAATATATTTAGTAAAGTTAACTATTTATGAATTATATTATTATATTATTAGTTAGTATTAACGAGCAGTAAATACAGTAACAACCAACAAAATAAATAAGTCTAAATTATTAAAAGTTATAATTATTTTCTTCTTATTATAACATATTATTAATATTCTTATTTAATATGTATATAGTGTTTATAAATAAAATAAAAAAATGATAAGAATATTAGAAAAAGAATTATTCAAGTTTTACTAATTGAAAAAAAATGTTACTAGTTTGAAGAGGTTTTTGTATAAGGGAAATTTTTTATTTTCAATTATTTGTTTGCCATGTTAATTTATTTATGAAAAATAATATGTTTAAGAAATATTGTTTATTGAAGAATTAACTAAACTATGTTACGTAAATATAAAAAAAAATTACTTTGAGTTGCTTCTATTAGTAATTAGGTACTATGACTTATTTTATAAAACATCAACATTTTATATGTCATTATAATTAACTATGTTATATAATAATCAAAATTACCTACTATAATCAAACATATTTACATAATCACATATAATTAACATAATATATAACATACATACAATCAATCAATGAAGGACAACAATCATTCATCACTGTTGCATTTTCTTTTTCATTGTTCTCACAATACTAATGGAATTACTTTCAATTTTTTATAAATTAATTCATAGTCTAAAAAAATTTCATATATTTTTAAATATTTTTTTTACATAATTTTCTATCTACAAATTTAATTCACTTTAAAATAAAAAATATTGTATGAAATTTTTCACCTACTTCAATGAATGTATAATTAAAATTAACATAATTAAAATTAAAAAAATGTTTGTTTTTTCTGCTGATCTGCATATTCACTCCTTTCTAACCCTATTTAAAATGAAGAGTGTATTATGGTAGCTAATTAAGACATTTTTGCTACTCTACACCAATGTCAAATGAACTCTTATGTTGCTCTACACCCATTTCAAGTAAAGAGTTATGCTTCCTTCATTGGGTTTTATTTCAAATTCAATTAAATTAAAACTAAATTAAATTCTTACCCAATTCTAAAACTCAATATCTAGAGTCATTAGAGAATTACTATAATACTTTCTTTTATTTCTCTTATTTATTTGTTTTTTGAAAAAAATATTATAACATATATTTGGAAGAATATACATATTCATACTATCATAAGTAACTAATACATGTACTACATTGTATTTTGACAAATTAAAAATTAAGTATCATTTAACATGTTATATCTTATATTCACTCATATTTGATGTTTCAACAATCATATTTTATGTTTCAACTATTATTTATTTATATTTCGTTATTCAATTATCAGTCATTTATATTTTATGATTAAACTATCATTCAATTAAATTTTAAATGTTATTATCAAATATTTTTTTAATCTATTTCATCAAATTATTAATAAATAATCATAATAATTTTTCATCGCTTATTTATTTGCTACATTACTTTGATCTTATTGTAATTCTTTTAATATTTTTAAATTTTTCTTTTGCATTAATCGTACTACAAATTACTAAACTAAATTTAATATATATAATTAAATTCATAATTTTTTCTAAGTATTTAACAAAAAATTTCATAATTATCTTTGAACTTATTCTTTTATTATCAAACTTACACTTACCATTAAAATAGTGATTAAATTTTAAATCAATAATAAGTTTTTATACTAGAAGAAAAGAAAAGTGAAAAAGACTTTTAGAATCAGAAAACACTTACTCAAAATTAAAATATGTTCTAATAAAAATTATTCAAAACAAATTAACTATTATGTGCTAGGATTTGATTTTGAAAGAGATAAAAAAATAATTAAGAATTAAAAAATAGAACGGAGGAAAGTGAAAGAGAAAGGATGTATGAAATGAGAAGAGAAAAACAATTGGAATAAAGATGAGAAAAAAAAAAAAAAAAAAAAAAAAGAAAAAACAAAAAAACAAAAATGAAAAAAAGAAAAAAGAGGATAAGTGGATCTAATCCAAGGGTTTTACTCTTCAATAATCAGAGCAATGCACGTAAAAAAACATTTACACTTTATTTCCAACTTTGATTTGGATGTGAATATTAATAGATCAACATAAATATTTTGGTTTACTCATTCTACATTCCTCCTTGAAAATTTAAGGTCCGTTTTAGAAAAAAATAATATAAGAATTGAAATAAATAAATGAGTTTCTTATAAATTAAAATTCGTTTATACACAAATTAATTTGTAAAAACCTTATTATATAACTTTTTTAATTAATATTTTTAAAAGTTATGTAAAAATAAATTTTAATTTTCAATAAATTACAACTAATATTCATAACTAGTGATGCAAGTATCAAAGATCAACACAATATTTCTCAATTCACATAAATTAAATTTATATATATATATATATATAGGTATAGGTATGGGAAGGAGATAGTATTTGACACCAACATGTTAAGAAACATATAACGATATTCACTTAGACAAGTTTCAGTGTCTTATAACATACAAACCAATTGAATTTACCATATTATAATTAATTAGCGTAAATCTGCTTTCAAACTTACGAAAATGAGTAAGTTTTAAAAGTTATTGGACAAAGTAACGTTGTGAGTCACGACTTTTAACTTTTAACAATGAAATCAAAGTTATATTATAAAATATGATTTTACCATAATGAAATTTGAAAATTACATTAGGTGGCGTGTTAGAATGTACAATTTTAATTGTCAAAAGAATTATATAATAATCGAACTTAGATGTACACCTTTAATTAAAGTAAAGGTTGAGTTTCGGGATTAGATACACGATTATTAAAAAATAATTATGTTAAAGTCGTAACTAATATATGACTTTAGCTAAAATAAATTGTACTGAGGTGTAGATTTAAGACTTTATTTCATCTACTTCTAATTATGATATCACATGTTAATGCAATTTATCTATATTATGTGAAAAGACAAAAATTGTGGATGTTGGAGGGTAATTAAAAGAAACAAAACAAAAGTAACAATGCTTAAAAACACAACTTTAATAGCACAACAATAACAGTATGAATGAATTAGGTACATCTAACTTTTGTATTCTTATTTTTGTTTTCAAGATTTAAAACATTGTAGTTTTTACATATACATCACTTAAATTAAATTTGTAGGGATCCGTGGAACACTTTATTTATGTGCTTTTTCAGAAGTTGACATTTTTTCCCCTCAACTCTTTGTTCACATTTACACTGAAATAAGAAATAATGGTAAAAGACATAGTTGGGTCAAAGCCAGAAGTTTAGCTTAATCACGAAGAGAAAAACTTGACCTACTAAAGAAAACTAAAAATCTCACATATTTATAACATGCACAAAATTTTATACACAAATTAATATTTTTTATGAATAAAATGTATAATTATATCTAGTGTAAAAGTGAGTTGAGAAAAGAAAAAAATTAATTTTGTTTATTTTTGTTTTTGAAAGTGTGGATGCTTAAATTGTAGATTTTGAACAGTGATGAGAGATTTAGTAAGAAAAGTGGCTGGTTTTTGTAGTTTTCTTTCTTCAACGCCGCAGCAACTCATCACAATTTTTGGAAGACAAATTCTTCCTCCACTCTCGTACCCTCTTCCTACATCCCAATATAATTTTTTTATTTCATGATCTGTCCTTCATGAATTACATAAATATCCTTATCATTTTTTGAAATTATAAACCGGATGAAGGTGCATCCGGTTATCATTCTTAAAAAAAAAAATACAAACCAGACGACCTCATCCGGTTCTCAACCCAGCAGATCGGAAAATCCTCAAATTCGCCGTCGACAGCCTCCCAAATCCCAAATCAACTACTTTAATCATTAATATCACCTACTAATTGCTAATAAACATCACAAATTGGTTACCTAATGCTTATATGAAGGATTAATTGAAAGATTTTGAATAACGAACGGAAGTCGCGAATGGCTTACCTAAACCGGACGAAGGTTCTCTTAACCGGATGACTAGCTAACGAAACGGCTGAAGGAAGTATTTGGCTCACTAGCACAGTGGGGAGAGCTTTGGACGATGTTTATTAGCAATTAGTAGGTGATATTAATAATTAGAGTAGTTGATTTGGGATTTGGGGGGCTGTCGACGGTGAATTTGAGGATTTTTCGATCTGTTGGGTTGAGAATCGGATAAGGTCGTCCGATTTGTATTTTTTTTGAAAATGAGAACTGGATGCACCCCCCATCCGGTTCACAATTTCAAAAAATATAAACCGGTTGGGAAGGGGAGGAGTTTTATTAAGATAAAGGTATTTATGTAATTTCATGATGGGCAGTTATGAAATAAAAAAATTATATGGGTTGTTGGAAGAGGGTATGGGGATAGAGGAAGAATTTGTCTTTTTGGAACACTTTTATACTGTTTATATTACAACTGTGATTGCTCTGTAATTCTAAAAATCCAACATCACAGCCCTAAACAACACATATTTAATATATGTTTTGTGAATTCACTTTTTATTATTATATCATGTAGTACTGTGCTAATAAAAAATTGTGATGAGTGTGAAATTCATATTATAAAGTGTACAGAAAGTCAAAGTAACATAATATTTGTAAAAATGAGAACTGCAGATTGCTCAATATTAATGGTGGTTGAAGTAGATGGAAAAGATATCATAAAATAATATATAAGGATTTGGGGTGTATAAATATGTATATTTAAGCACTGTTCGACCTCATGAAAAAAAAATAAAAATAAAGTATTTGAAATGCTTAGCATGAGTATATGTGCTATAAATACTAGTTTCTTTAATAGGGTAAGAGACTGGATATATACATATGTTCCCATTTTCATATTCACTCTTATTAAATTATTACTAATATATTTTTAGTTTAGTACTTAATTTTAATTTTTTTATTGTGATAGAAGAGAAAAAAATTTTGACATTAAATTCTTCTTCATGTTATATCAATATAAATTTCAATATTGAAAATAAATATATATTTTTACTTTAAAGATGACAAACTTATAAGGTCGGTTATTATTCTAATATGGACAACAATTAATTATTTATTGAAGAAGATTATGACATAATTTGATGAAAATGAGAGGTAATGAAGATGTGGATCTTCCATTTAATATGAATAAATTGGTGGAAAAATATTAATTTCGGCGGGTTTACTTTTCTATACAACGATTTTTCTTGCTCGATTTTCATGATTTTAATAAATTTAAACTAACACAAAAACATTTGAAATATAATATTAGAAAAATTATTATTAGCATTTATTTTATACATGCATGGTTAAAAGATTTGATTTTCACACTAAAAAAAAATTATAGACTATGATAAAGAATATACGTTATATAGTCTCGAATGGGGACCATGCAAGAGAATGACCTACAACTAATTATATGCTAAAAAACAAAGTTCTTTCATTGACACAGTTGAATGATATACTAAAAAACAAATATAGTTTATTTTTAAATAGTTTATGTTTGATGATTATGATGTGGGAAAACTAGTTTAAATGTGCTATAATTCAAAAATCGAAATTGTTTTACATGCAGGTTGACTTTGTTTTCGTGATATTTCTTTAGCCATAATAAAAGGCTTAATAGGATACACCAAAATAAAATAAACAGCAGATTAAACCATCCTTTTTCCATTTACACTTATCTTAAAGTCATGTCTGTACCTATTTTTCTATTATATACATCATTCTGTTTTTGTTACTATATTCTAAAATTAGTCAATCTATTTTTTATAATTTATAATGTAATATTTATCTGGTATGGTTTACTTTTTCTTATTATGTTGTTATGATAAACTTATTTTGAATATTAGTTCACTATAATAATATTTTAAAATTGGAATGAGTATTTTACCATATAAAAATTATATTATAAATTTATATAATATTATTGTTACCTTTTCAATATATCATAACCCAAACTATTCCACCATTAACATACATAAATGTCTAAACAAGTTTTCAAAATATATTTTTAAAATATTTGTAAATATAAAACTTCAATTTTTTTCTACGTTTCTTCTAAAGTTTGTAAGGACGGCACCTAAATTTGGACTTATATTCTGAACATGTTGAAACAGAGTTTGCGCGACAATTGACGATGATTATGATTTAGTTTCAATAATTTTGTCTCTAACAAGACGGGGTGCCGCAAACTAAGAATCAACATGCACACATGTCTGAGATTCAGCTAAACATTTTCGTCCCAATTTTTTATGTTTTTTCTTCAGTTTTAATTCTATAATTAAGAAGAGATAGAAACATAGTTGACAATTCTAACAATAGTTTTTTTTGTTGTTGTTGGAAAACAAGTTGACAAAACATTATGGATGTGGAATATGTGTATTAGTTTTAAAAATTCAAATAAATTATTTGCATATAACACTTCTAACTTATTGTTTATAAGAATTCCAGACAAAATAAATATTTAGTTGTCTGAATATTATATATATACTAATTGATAAAGAGAATTTTTTTTTTGATTAAATATATATAAATTCTTATCATTTTATTATCTCTGTTTTAGGTTAAAATATTATTTATAGTTACCTTTTATGAAATTTTCTTTTACGATTACATAATATTTTTATACTACTTTTATAAAATTATATGTATATATATTTTTTAAATTGAATTAATTTTTATTTTTAATTAATTGTCTATAAATTTTATATATTTTAATATAATATATTATGTATTTTTGCTAGAAATAATAAAAAATATATAAGTAAATCAGACTAACCAATCAAAATTAAAATAGTATTACTAAAGACATACAAAGACAGATGGACTACAATTAATGAAAGTAAACCCTATATGACTTCCACTTTTATACAATTTTTCTGCAGTTCATTAAACTAATTTCATTTGCAATCCTATAATAGTTACTAACTCGATATGAGGTTTCGCACACAAGACGGATTACATAAATTCATATTTGATTTGAATTAAATTTAAAAAATAAAAATAAAAAATATGTAATTTTTTAGTGTTAAGGTATGATTATCTTTTTAAACTGCTTTTTATTTAATAAAAAGTTTTTTTTTATAAAACTAAATTAAAAAAAATACCTTTTGTTATTATCAAATAAAAATAAAATTCAGTTATTTGTATATTTTCTAAAATATGCTAATTTAAATTAATATCCTACTTTATCATTTATCTTTCAATTTCATTATATAACTTTCTAATTTGTTTTATTACAGTTGAATTGAATGGGAAGTTTGATTTGGATTTTGTTATCTTTATGCTAGTAGAAACTCAAGAAAATCTAATTTTTGAATTTATCATCTTTGATTTGTTTTTGCTAATTAAAAATATTTTTAATTCATAAATTGGTCATATCGGTTAAAGAAAGAAGATTTCTGAAACACACCAAAAACATGGACAAGCAAAATATATTGCAACTCGATTTTATTAAAAATGTAAAGTGAAAAAAAGTTATTCATATAAAACATTTGGTATAACAATTTTTTTTTTTTAAAATAACATAACTTTAATGTAAAAAACTTGTTTAAACATGACTTCACTAATTAAAATCCGTCTATCTCTATTCATCTTATAATTGTGTTTATTATGTTAATTTAATTAATATATAATTTGAAAAATATGAATTTCATAAAAATTTAGAGGATTAAACAGGTTAATTTACTTAAATAGTTATTTTTAAAATAAAAATTCTGTCTTTTAGTTTTTTTATAAATATTTAATAAGTATAATATATAAATATTAATACTCAATCATTAACAATTAGAGATTTTATATAATATATATTACACAATTAATTAAAGAATTAAATGTCACACTTCTCAATCATGATAAATTTCAATTTTTTTGAGGTATTCACACAAAAAGTAATAAATTAAAAATTAAAGTTTAATTTAATATTATTTGGTGATGTGTAATGTAAGCTTACATGCTCTTGAAGCATGCAATGTCATTAAAGATCCATGATAAAAATTAAAATTATGTATAGAATACCTGATATTGGAACAAGATAAAGATTGTTTGATCTTCACTATTATTGGAACTTGGGATAGAATAACTCCTATCTGGGTTCAATACTAAAAAAAAAAAAAAAAAAAAAAAAAAAAAAATAATAATAATAATAATAATAAGTTTGGCTTATTGACCTTAATGAGAGAGAAACTCTAGAACATGGACCTCTAGGTGCTAGTTTGGGAACTGTTTTCCCTAAAAAAAATTGTTTTTTTAATAAACAACAAATGGAGCCTCAAAAGGAAGGAGGAAAATGCTCACCGTTGTTTACATGATATATAGTAAGTGGAAACTTTCTTCCACCAATATTTCGAAAAGATGGAAATATCAAAAGTCCTCTATTTAAAATAAGTAAAACCCTCATACTTAACTTTCAAACCCAAACTAACTTCAAAATAACTAGATGAACAATAATCTAACACTCGTATTAAAGAGACTTTTTTATGTTAGAATATTTTGGACTAATTAGTTCACGTATTAATTCGATGTGAAAAATTTATGATCCAATTATCCCACATAAATTTTATACTCTTTTTTAAATTTAGTCTACTTTGTCTTAAAATTAAAATATATAAAAATATCAATCCACATATATATACATAATATAATCAAAACAAGTTTAACAAAAAAAAAAGGGTCAAATCTAATGTAAAAAGAGATAAACAGGAAGTAAAACTAATTATACTATCTACGCACAAGAAATAAATGTTACTCGTTATTTTTTTTATTCATTGAATATCATATTGGGACAATATAAATTAATCATTGAAAATTTGAAACATTTGATTTGTGTTATTATACAATTGTCATATAAGTAAAATAACTTTAGCAAAGTTTTAAATGTGTTACCTTTGCCTCTATTCAAAGTCAATATATCTATAGAAATGATCAAAGTCAATATATCTATAGAAATGATATTAGGGATGACTTAAGACCCAAATAAGTAAAACAACAATTTTATCCTTCAAGACCTTAAAGGCCTAAGAAAAAAGTAATACTCATATATTATTATAAAATAAAAAAATATTTAATTTTAAAATTATACTAAAAAAATAATTAAAAATTTAAAATATCTTCACTGACTTTAAGTTTATATCAGTGTTATAAATATTCTTTAATAACTTTAAATTTATATTGATATTATAAATGTTATTTAATAAATAACTTTCTTATAATAAATTAATAATATTTTTTAAAAAATAAATTGAATAGTCAAGGAATTATAGTATCAAAACTTTCTAATTTTGTATCTCTTTCTTATTTTTCAACAGATTAACATCATTTCTTTATATGTCATTTCATTATCTAACTCTTCTACTTATCTTCTTCCTTCTTCACTTATCTCCTTCCTTCTTTCCTCTGTCTCTTTGTTCTTCCATAATATTATTTCATTCTATAATGTGCATTTATTTGATGAATTGATCTCAATTTTTTTATTTTTCATTATTGTCTAATTAATCTTAAAATAATTTGTGCAGCTTTTAGGAAGATAATTTAGAATTTATAAATAAATTATATTTAAAGGCTTACCAAAGGACATGATCAAAAGATAATAAGAGAATTGAGACTTCAAGACAAGATATTACAATCAAGTTCATTGTCTTGACAATTAGGTTTTATCTTTTTAACTTAATCTAATTTTATATACTTATAAGTTATATTCAATGTGATATATATTATAGTTTTTAATTTTATATTAAAATATACAAATATGTCAAATAGAAGATATGAATAAGGTTATTCAAAACTAAAAAAAAAAAAAAAA
>Ga0209489_108928_pt1 | contig 13064 bp, 5 predicted proteins | sample SiratrowhiteBW_FD_187527 | JGI IMG/M metagenome (GOLD analysis project Ga0209489, IMG submission 187527) | Root nodule microbial communities of legume samples collected from California, USA - Siratro white BW (SPAdes) (version 2) | ecosystem: Host-associated > Plants > Roots > Nodule | place: USA... | reverse complement strand
ATTTAAGAGTAAATTTTAGATCACAATTAGTGCAACATCTTTAGTTGAAAATTTAGTTATAAAATCTCTTTTATAAGATATTTAGCTAAAGTAACATTAAATATTTTTAATATATATATATATATATTTTTTTTTTTTTTTCGGCGGAATAATCTAAAACTTCCTTTACATTAAGTGAAGAAGGAGAGTTGTCCGGATTTTTCTGTCTTCATCTTTCAAAACCAAGCTTCTTTTGTGAGGACACTTAGAAGAATAATGTCCCATTTGAAAACACTTGAACAACTGAACATATCTTGTTTTAGAATCTTTAGAAGATTCTCTCTAATTATATTTTTCCTTTTGTTTTTCTTTTTCATTTTTTCTCTCTTTCTCTCTTTCCTTTTTTTGTGGCCTCTAGTAGGTAGACATGGAGGTGTCACCCTCCCTTTTGGAATCTCTCTTAGAACAAGAAGTGCCTAGATAATCTTTAGAACTAGATTTTCTTTTTTAATTATTGTTTTACCCTAATGCACAATTCAACTAAATCATTTAAATCATTATAGTGAAGCAGTTGAATCCTATCCTAGATTTTGTAACCGAGGCCACTTTCAAACCAAGTCATAGTTAATCTCGATTCCTCTGTAATCACTACAAGAAATTTTCCAGTTACCTACGGATTATTATTGTATATAGATAAAATTTTGTAAGTCAATTTAGCATTACCTATAGATTATTATTAATATCAACAATATAATATTAATAAGATAATAATAATAATAATAATATTCTTATTAATATTAATATTTTTTTATAAATTTCATTAATATTTTATTATTGTTACTATTATTATTAATAATATTATTAATATTTATAATTAATATTATTGTTAGTAGTAACATTATTATTATTATTATTATTATATTCAATATTATTATTGTTATTATTATTATTAAAATTAATGATATTAATTTTATTAATAACATTATAGTTAATATTATTGTTAATAATATTATAATTAATATCATTAATATCATTATCAATATTATTAATAATATTAATAATATTCATTATAATAAATTTTAATAATTATTAATAAAAATAATTATAATATTATTATTATTATTAATATTATAATTAATATCATTAATCTTATAATTAATATTATTAATATTATCATTAATATTATTGTTAATATTATTAACATTATTATTAATATTATCGATATTATTATTATTAATATTATTTTTAATTATTAATATTATTCTTACAATAATAATAATCATAATAATACAACCATAATAGTAATATTGAAAATAGTCACAATAAAAAATAATAATAATCAAAACATGACCAACAAGTTTATATATTGTTGTCGTTGTAAGTTTCTTACATGTCCTCACAAGATCCGGGTTTGAATCTCTCCAAGCATCTATAACAATAACAATAATAATATGTGAGAAAAATTATAATAATAAATAAAATAAATCATAGTAATAATATTTTTAATAATAATATTAAAAATAAATGTATGCTAATTACTTAGGACTTTTGTTGTAGGTAAATATAATTTTTTTTGTAGTGAATCCATGTCCTCGTTAGAACTAACTCCATTCTCCACCTATACTCCCCAACACTCATGTTTTTTCTATGGAGTCATTGGACTTTATCCATTATGGCATTGTTTAAGGGTTGATCTCAATTCACTCCAACATCTGATTTGGGTATTATAGTGAATCTTATGGTCTCTCACTAAAGTAGTCCACCAACACATAGTTCATCCCTAGAAACTATAGGTAGCTAGGAATGCTCTCCTTTCATCATCTATTTGGTGATAATCAAATATCTGGTCAACCTTCATCTCAAAATCTAGATATTCCTCAACATTTTCTTAGTCATTGAATGGGGGAAGGTTAACCTTAAGTTCTTTATGATGGCTATGATGCATAGGCCTATGTTGTCTAGGTCGAGGTTGATGGTAGCCCAGGTTATAATGATTATTATATGAATGTTCATTTTGTGAGTGGCAATCCTCTCTACGATTTTCTCTTATTCTTGACCCGTCATTATTTCTAGTCCTAAATCTTTTTTGCTCTTACATTAAATGTTCAAACATTCTTTATATCTTCAATATCTTTCTCTCTTGTTCACTTATTTTCTCTCAACCTCCTCACCTCTTCTCTCAAGTTGATTTCTTCATGTTGGTCTCTCACGCTTGCATGCACACTTGAGGAATGTGAATGATCACTCATCTTTCGTCTTTAAAAGATATTCACAGTGAATTTCAATAGAAAACTTCAATGAAAAGAGTGAGTGATAAAAAAATTTTGCATAAGATTTTTTTAGTGAAGTTCTCTAACAAGAAATAGAAATGAAAGTATTTGGAGTAGACACCCAGAAAAGAGAAGCGTGTCACTTGGACAACTTAAGTATCAAATCTTTCCTAGTCAGAGAGTTCCCTAGTCCTCTTCTGCAAAATCTATTAATAGAAAACCTCAAAACAATTTTTCCTAAACTTATAGAAGGTTCACATGATTCCTAAAGACCAAAGAAAGGTTTACTATATTTTCATAAAGACCTAGAAAAAGAAAATAACAAAGTAAGATTGCAAGTAAAGAAAGTAAAGGAAAGCAAGTTAGACGACTCCTATATTAAAGTGCAAGTGACACTTGGAGTATCTTGACACACTTTCACCACTAAACGTTTTTAGCTATTACAATGTTCATATTTGGGATTGCCCTTAAGGAATTTTCCCAAGACAACAAAGCAACAAAAATTACAATTGAACAAAAAAACTACACAAAATTTCGTGATAAATCAAGTTAAAGATGTGTTATTTTTGGTATTTCTGGTTCTTGAAACTTGTAGCTTTTCTTCTCAAGTGTTTGTCACTTTTCTTTTAAGCCTTCAACTTGTTGGTTCTCTAAAGGAGTCATCCTTAGTAAGACTTCTTCTTCCAAGAGGCTACTTAGAGATGTTAGATTACCTTTCACCAAAGATCACAAACTAGGATGAAATTTCATCTCAAGAGTTCAATAAAACTCAAATCAAGAAAACCTCAAATTAAGAATTCTATTCAGGATATTTTTCAATTATGACAAAATTGGAATGATTTAAAAAAAACTAAAGCAAGAAATTAAGGCTGGAAAAAAAGTAGGCACACAAAAGGAAACTTAGGATTGTTAAGTCATTGGACAATATGACATTATGCCTTAGACGATAGTTTGGATGATATCAAATACTAAGACATAGTAAAAATATCTAATGAATTGTTAAGGATATAAACGAAGCATTAGATGAAGAGACAAGATCATTAGACGAAATGAGAACATCAGTGTACGTGCACCAGATGCATATACGAACAAATAGAACTTGATCCAGACGCATATTTCAAGATGGTTTTATTAAAAGAACAAAAATTCACTAGACAATGTCTAAACACTACACTTGCTGACATGTTCCAACAAGGAACATTGCAAGAGAATAAGTGTTAGATGAAAAATCAAGATAAAGATTATGGTCTTGTATCATAAAGAAAAAGAAATAGATAAAATCATTCAACAAGGAAAAATCATTCAAGAGATTAGACGAAACTATGAATAAACATATTAAATAATACCTTCAGTCTACAAAGGATAGAAGATGCAATAGTGCAAAGTGATGTCATAGATAATCTATAACACTTGGATGAGCTATACAAAGGCGCCAGACGATGGACATACACCTAAAAGGGTCAGATAAGTTGAAAACAGATTAAGCAAGTAACACTAGCTGATGAAGTCAATTCTAATAGCGCCATAGATGAAGGAATCAATGCAATTTTCTTAGGGAGTTTCTAAACCTTTTACATCTAGTTATAAGTATCAAATTAATATTTTTTTTGTTTAATCAGAAAATCTTGTGCATAATCATAAATTCAAAATTGTTTACAATTTTATTTAGATTTGTTTCAACATTCATAATTTAGACATACTTAGAAAGCTTTGAAATTATATTAATCTCTGAAATAGAAAGGTTTTAATTCAAGAAATTAGATTTCAGAATTATCTAAGTAATTATATTATTGACTTAGGTACCTAAATGCAAATTATAAGTAGTCAATCATGGATTGGAGGACTCGAAGATGCACAAGATATGTAAGAGAAATACAAATCAAAGAAGACTGGAACATGAAGACATTCTACAGTGGAAGAGTAGCACACAAAAGTCACAGAAAACAAAGTTCTACATTCCTATTTGCTAAGAAGGAGAAAAGAATTGAAGAACTTAATTATGTGATAAAGATGCGAATATTACATCAAAGTCAAACTTTCCTTATATAGCATATGAAAGAAGCAAAAACAAGGAAAAGAACGAGGCTCGTGAATTAAAAGTTTTAGTACATCAAGTCTCAACTTTCACAATTGCTGCTCATAAGGAAAATTTTCAAACAAATTGAAGAATTCATTAAAACACAATTAAGGAGAAGATATTCATAAATGCATATGAAATAAATCTCAACTTCAAGTTTAAACCAACAATAGAAAGAATTAAAATAAATAAGAGTTAAAAGATATTTGTCAGAGCAAATGTTTCTATTCAGAAAAGATTTCAATCTTCAATTATCATCATTCCAAAAGTTATATAAAGACCATTGAAGATGAAGATAATAATGAAAAAAAAAGAGACAAGAAACACATAAAGATATTCAAAAGAAACATAGTGAACGAGTTCATTGTTTATATCTTGCTAATTGAGAGCAAATTACAAAAAGTGTTGTGTGCTTAGCCATTGTAAATTTTTCACTTTGTGAAATATACCCTGTGCTTCGATATTTTTCTCTCTTTAGAGATTTTTTTTCACATAATTGAGAAGTCTTTATCTCAGGGAGAGATTAAGATAGGGTTACCTGGAGAGGTCAGAATACTTCTCACCTGAAGATGTTAGAATACTTGTTGCTAGAAGAGGTGTAAATACTTGTTACCCGGAGAGGAGCACAATACTCATTTATGGAGAGACGTTAAAACTCGTACTTGGAGATGTGTAATAATACTCGTTCCTAGAGAGGTGTTAAAAGTCGTACCTGAAGAGGTATAATAATACTTGTTCGTGTAGAGGTGTTAAAACTCAATTAGTGAAATTTCTTAAGATGTTTGCTTAATGGGATTGGATGTAGCGTTGTTCATAGCTTTGAACCAATATAAATTTGTGTCTACTTTTCTCTCCCTTACACTCTAATTTTATATTCCTTTGACTTTATTTTAAATACATTTGAATATTTATATTCCACAATCTGAGTTCAGGCTCCATTCAACCCCTCGCTTCTGGAACCAACTGCATCTACAGGGATAACTTCTAGAGTAGAATACAAAACACAGAAAGAAAAACACCTAAGAGGAAGTCTATAAGTGTTTACAAGTATAACTCTAAGGAGAGCTCTATAACAAGTAGAAACACCAAGAAATATTTTGGCAACATAACAATACTCATTCATAAGCTGAAAATTCATATACAAGAGGCTCTTATTTATAGACTAAGAAGCTTGCAAGAAAAGCTTCAAACCCTAACTTGTGGAATGATAACGGTTTTCAACAAGTATACTGAGTCCTCAAGTAATAGAGTAATTAAGTAGAGTATCGTCTCCACAGGGAGCGGAATTTATGATTGGAAATTGGATTAATCAATTGTATTGTGAAGAGAAACACTTAATAATGATTTGAACTTGAGTAAATTATGAAACGTGATAATAAAGGCCTTGGGATTGAATCGTAATACTCTCCTTCTTATGCACTCTTAAATTATATTCATATCATCTTTTCCAATTATCAATCTGCACAAATAAAAGTCATTCCAACCTGATTCCTCTAGCATTGAAATTTACAAATTAAATTACCTAGCTTTGTTCCCAGTTACTAAAATAATTTAATTAGCATTAAGATCAGTTGTTATAAACAGTCAATACACTATAATTCATCCCTAAACTTATACATGCAATACGTTTATGTTTGGTTCCAAATTCAAAAGGTGTTTTTTAGCACAATAAAAATTCTAAGATAGATCAAAATAATAATAAAACATAAACCAAAGGTACTTGAATTCAATGATATAAAACAATGTTAAGAGTGCATTTGAATTTGAGAATTTACATTCAATCCCAAGAGAAAGGAAGTTTAGCTACGCATGGTAGCCATGAAATACAAAGAAAAGGAAAAGAAGGGATCTTGATCCTCGACGGTGCTCCAAGGAATCTCCAATGAGTAATGAATGATAATTCCCCTTGTTTGACCTAGCTCTCGTCTTTTATAACTTTTGCTCCTTCCAGTAGGTTAATTTGCGGCCGTTATCTCATGATTTGCGCTCCAACAGCCTTGACGCCTTCAATTAGGGTTTTCTTCTAAAAATACTTTAAGTGAGTTTTAGCTCAGGCTGTCTTTGTTGCTTAAGCGAAAAGTCACTTATGTGTTTTCTTGCTTCTTTCCTCTATTTCAGCGCCTCTGCTCTCTCTCTCTCTTCAGGTTTAACCTAATTCTCAACAAAATTCGCTCTTTACACAATAAAGCGCATTAAATAGAAAAAATCAATAATAAAAGAGAATAAAATCCAAATTTAAACCAAATTAATACAAAATCAACCTATTTAATAACAGAATCAACTCAAATATGCATATAATCAATTACTAATTAGCGTTTATCATGAAACAAGCTTCTTAAACTCTTCCCAAATAAGATGTTGAAAAATGACTCTTCAATTTTGGTTCAAATCTTCTTCATTGATAGAGTAACAAGAGGCAAAGCTATTCCAAACAAGTCTCTACAAAATTATACAAAAAATACAAAGGAAATGCATAACTATACCATTTCTACAAGACTAAGAATAATGTAGAAAAGTTGTATCAGTTTACCATCTAAAGTAGAAGAACCTTCTTCTTTAAGTCATCTTGTTTTTTCAATCTTCCTAATAATGAATCTTGTCAAAAACCTAATGTGTAGTCTCTCATATGGTTCTTTATGAGTCAATGTCTACCCTTTTATTTAGAAGTAATGAAATAATGGATCTTGTAAAAAAATAAAATAAAGTAAGGTTCTTATCCCAAATAAATATCATGTCCATTATCGGGATTTAAATTTATCTAACTTCCTAAATTCGATCGACCTATGTCCGAGACTTACTATTTCTTAATAACCACTATGTAAAACTATCTTATATCTATCAATAAACTGGTGTTCCGCTAAACAAGAGAAAAATTACCGAATACCTTGTTTGGAGTCGCGAACTTTCACCAAAACAGTACCAAACACAAAGTCTAAGAAATTCCAAACATCTAGTCTAAACAATACGTAGAATTTTATCAAAGTTTTATCCATTGTGAAAAATAGTTGGTGTTTGCAAATTGTCCTTCTCACGAGCAGCTGGAGCTACTGACTCGGATTGAATTTGCCTTCCAAGGATTCGCAGGTAATTGTCTGTTGTTGGGGATATGCGGATTTGATTGTCGCCCTTCACATCCAAGTAGTTGGACACAAATTGTTTTTTTCTATCTCTGTCACTAATTACAAGACACATAAAATCCCATTTATTTTCTCCAACCATGATTAACTATACATTATACATATATTATTGTTCCTGCGACATATTATTATATCCACACTAGATTACACGTCTCGTGATTTGATTGATAGTTTTAGCTTATGGACAATAATTAATCAATTGAACCAAGAGACGTATACCAGAATTGAGTATATTGGAAGGAAATAAAATGAAATGAAATAATTACACGGTTAAGGAAATTTTAAAAATATTTTTCTTAAAAAAATAATTGTTAGTATTTCCATATCATGAAATTTTGTTTTCGGTTACTAAGGAAGTCTACCCAATTGGAGTGAAGAAGATACGTTAAAGTAAAGATAAATTGCCATAATGAGTTTGGGATTAAGCAATCCACAAAAGGACTTCGGGAAAACATTCAGATGTAACATACGAGCCAAAATTCATAAATATTAATAGTCTTTTCCATGCTACAAGCTCTTCTTTCCTCCTCTATCTTATTATTAGTTTCTTTATTTTAACATCAAAACCTGCACTTTCATAAAAAAAGGTAAATGCGTTAAAAAATTATTGCTTTGAATTTCTTAAGTTTCTTCTCCTATGTAAACTACTTTATTTAAATTTTTAACGACACCTATAATTTTAAATAATTTTTATATTTATTTTCCAAATTTTAATTATTCAAAGTGAAATATACCCATTGTAGTCTTGCAAATTATTTATGGACTTATAGTTATGTTATGATTATAACAATGATGATAATAATTTTTGAAATAATAATAATAATAATAATTGATTGAGAGTTTATTATCTTACGAGATGTTAAATGGAGTATTGTCTATTATAGTAATTACATTATTAATATAGAATCACCTGTTTTGTGATATTATAATCTAAAAAATCTGACTGGTTTTTAATAAAACGTCTCCTTTTGATGACAACGTGGTATCTCGGTTACCAAATAAAAAATGGTGTTTAAGAGATTGAATACACTCATAATGACATATTTTTTTGTGGAACATATTAATTAGGAAAGTGTGAGTAAAATATAATTGCTCACAATGACCTATCAAAAAGTTGTATACGTGTTAACTCTTGGGTGGTATGATTATTACTAATAATAGGGTTGTTTTTGGTTTGCATTGGTAGTTATCGAAATGGTGATTTGTGTGGGAGTGAAATGGTCATGACATGGCCACAGCCTCCGGGGACTAACTTACAAATTTTATATGGCAATTCCAAAATCCACAAACCGGACAAAATCTGATGAAAAAGGAAAGAAAGAAATACATATAAAAAGATAGGTAAGAAATGATAATCAAACAACCTCAGCAATGGGTCATAACTGTCTTTTCCCCCACTTTCCCTCTCTCTCTTTGCCTGCCTGCCCTAACTGAAAATGACTGCGAGCAACCTGTGGTCTACCTGTGAATCAATATATGGCTATTCTATTTAACTTCAGTTTATTATCAATTTTTTTCTACAATTTTTTTTTTAATTTTGAATCCAATCTAATCTCTATTTAGGTTATAATTATAAATTTTATGCTTCAATTTTTCATTTCAAATATATAGTTTTTCAATGTCACAGATTCGAATCTTATGGCAAGTGAGGAAGAAATTGAAATCGATATCACTTGTGCGAGAATAAATAGAATTTTTAATTAATTTTATAAATGAAAAATGACTTATATCAGTTTCTCACACCGACTCATCATGCGCACCCGTAATCTTTCTCTCTATATAAATTATAGACTCTTCCCATCTCTATTTCTCTCTCTACCCTCTTGTTCAACTTGGGGCTTCTCTCTCCTCCTCCTAGTGATCATATTCTCTCTCTTTCTATCTCTCTTTTTGTTTTTCTGTGTTCGTGTGCTCTTTGGCTTTCTGGGTGTTTTTTCTCTCTCCTTTCTCCGCTCCAAATTCTCTTCTTTCCCTCTTCTTTTAATCTTCAGTGCACACCAAAAACAATGGTAGATCTTCAAACCGTTTGCTGCATGTGCGGCGACGTGGGTTTCCCTGACAAGCTTTTTCGCTGCAACAAATGCCGTCATCGCTTCCAGCACTCGTATGCTCCCTTTCTTCTTCTCAATCATCTCATTCTCTTTACCTTATCACTCACACGTGCTCACTTAATCACACACATAATCTACTTCACTCTTCCTTTTCCTTTATCATACCATAATCATCTTTTGATTTTTTAACAACCTTTAACCGTCATACACGAACCACTATCGTGGCCATACTCATGCTAGCTTTTATCTTCGCGTGTAGTTTCGTATAGAACATGTATGGTTTTTAATTTTTATTTTACCTTTGTGTTTTTCACTTTTAAGGAATGAAGTTTGATCAATCTAGTCTTTCAGGTATTGTAGCAACTACTACGGGGAATTACCGGAGATAGAACTGTGCGATTGGTGCCAGAGCGAAGAGAAGAACTTGAGACATATTGGCCCGAATTCGAAGAAACCGGTGACTGGAAACGAGGCCGGAGCCACCCACCGTTCGGAATATTCCGGCGAGAAAATGATCAAACAGCATGATCATCGTGAAGAGAGCGGTTCTGAGAAGGGGAAGAGTCCCACACCGTCGCCACGACCCGGCACACGCAGGTACAAGCTTCTTAAGGATGTAATGTGTTAAGAGAGGGAAAGGGAACAAAGCTAGAGTCACATCCAAACCCAAGAAGAAGAAGAAGTGGAAGAAAGAAAAGACAATATTATAGGTGACTTTTGTGTCTTTTAAAGATGTTTTGTGTTAATAGCCTGTAGTAGCTTTGCAAAGAGTGTGTTTCTTGAGTGTTTTTCTCTACTATGATCCTTTCGTCTTGAGTGGTTTTTGAAGCAAGTTGTGAATAAAACAATGCTACTTTAGTATCTACTATAGTCCCGTAATCTATGGCATAATTATTAAGTTTACGCCTCTTCTCTCCACTTCTTATCTATTATAATCTTTGTGCTTTTAACTGTATATATTATGTAATTAAGCATAAAGTATATTCACGAATAGCATCAGCAGAATTAGTCATGCCGATTTTTCTTACGTTTCTTTTTCTAAAAAAGACTACCGAGGATAATGCATGGTACACATGAAGTAGGTTTCGTGCATGAGATTGGTTAACTGAAGTGATTGAAAAATAATATTTTAATGGAATCCAACTTCGAGACGCAAAGGTTAATTCAATTGACACATATACATATAAAAGCTAAAGCTATTAGCCACTATTGTATGTCTACAAATGCAAGTTTTAGTCCGTAAGAAATATTACTCAAGTGAAATTCATCTTTCAACTAAGCTCTTTCTTTTCATGGCTTGCTTGGTTAACTTAAGACTCTCGAGATGAATTGAATGCATTGGTTTCCTTTTGGGCGAAGATTTCATAGTACCAGAAAGCCTGCCATAACTTTTTCAGATTCATTGATAGCCTTTAATTGCTAGGCCCTCTCTATTATTGTCCATGTCAAAGAAAATGAAGGTTCTTTGATTTAAAAGAAGTGAAGGATTTTCACCACGTATGTTAGATAGTATGGGTACCTAATTTTTATTTATTTTTATTTATTTTTATTTCTGTATTTATTTTGTTTCACAAAGCATGCCCTTAGCCTTCTGCAATCTTAATGACCATGGTTGGAAGAGATCAAAGTCTACTGAAGAATTTTCCTTGCAGGTCTTTTCTTGTATTTATTATATTTAGTATTAAGTTGTTGGTGGAAAAAGAAAGTGTTGAAGAGTTGAGTGATTAGACGAAGTAGAGTTTCCAGTATCGGTGGTTGTTTCTAGACCATACATATATGTCGTGAAAATGTGTTGATATTTTTCTAGCAAAAGTTTGTACAGTGTTGACCCGTAGTTTGTGAAATATCTCTAAAGTACACAAGCTGATAAAGCCTCTCTCCCTGTGCCTGTTCTGCCCATTTATTAGAAACCAACAAATACTTTGTTGTTGGGGTTTTGAAGAGACAATAAATTCATGGTTACCCTGCAACCAATTCCTCTTTTCCCCTTCCCTTCTCTAAAGTTTCACCTAGCAAAATTCACACTCTTTCTCTCTCTTCCATATCTTTGTCTGACCCTCATGTTAGTCCAATTGCTATACGGTTTTGGGGACCTTGTGAAGTGACAACAAAGAGATGAACTTTATGTGCCACTGTGCCAGTAACAAAGGCCAACTCTTCCACAGTGCCTAGTGAAAGAGAAATCGAAAAAAAACGAGGGAGATAGTGATTAGTGAATTTGAGATCCCCCAAAACAGTCTTATCCATTTGAGATACTGCATATAAGCATCAGTTTTGTTTCAGGTATTTTCTCTCATTTTATCACAAGCATCATCATCATCTCCTTTTATTCCTTCATGTTCTTGTCATGTGTCTAACTTTCATGTGACCCTTATTTGGGGATTGAGTAAACTCGGTACAATAAACACATGATGACCCCAGTGGCGGTCTCCTTCATCTATTCACACTTTCCTTTCTTTCTAATCCATCATCAAGATCAGTCACGTGCTTGCTTCGCTCCTCTTCATCCCCTCTACCTTTCCTTGTCCAACTTACAAGCAACTTTCCAAATGTAGGATCTAACACATATTTATACATGCAATAATGCTCATTCCACATGCAATTTCTTAGTCAATTCCCATTCTTCAATGCAATCATTTAAATCAATACCAACCGTACATTTCGATTGCAAACTATTAAAGCTAGCTAACTGCTACCCGCATAATATTTTTAATTCCATCAACTCCACATTTTTCTTCAACCAAAATACGTCCCATGCCTTTCTCCTACCCAGATATATATTGTTATTATTTAGTTTATTATGACACATATTTTAACCTCCAAAACATAGAATGCAAAGAAGCTAGGTAGAACGTAGAATCTTTAATTAACTAAACCAGATCATTTCAAGGTTGTGTTTTTGTTTTATTTTACTATTTATGCTACTGGTGTGATACTGATATATGTTGCTCTGAGGTTAGATTATACGAATTATTTAGGCTCCATGGTTTAGCCTTTCCCCCATACTGATACTTAGTGAAGCACTATACAAAGAATATGACTTTTAAGTTGCCCTACATAAAACTCAGTAGTGAAAAAAGCTTAAATGAGGCTTTTAAGAGTTAACTAATTCTATTGGTGGGAATATTAGGTACTTTTCATCACTTAGAGGACCCAAAGCAATTAGTTGAAATATAATAAAATGATGGATTTAGAAAATAAAAAGATGCTTATTTATGAGGTAAAAAGAGACCTACTAACTTGCTGGTTTTCCACAATTAGATGAAGCACTAAGAAAATAAAATTCACCAGCATGTGTCCTTTAAGTATGTGCGTCGTCACCAGAAGTTCTGCACTCAAAAATAGCTTATTTTAAATATATCAATCTCTTGTATGAATCCTAATATCTGTAATAACTAGTTTTTAACTCCTAATTTCATGCCGGGTTCGGCAAAAGAAAACTCCATTTATTGTTAATGTACACAATCTTTGGGTAAACAATTCTTGAAAAGTGTATTATGTATATCCATGGTTCGTTTTTTCTTTCTTTCTATGAAACAATATATATATA
>Ga0209489_108927_pt1 | contig 13065 bp, 10 predicted proteins | sample SiratrowhiteBW_FD_187527 | JGI IMG/M metagenome (GOLD analysis project Ga0209489, IMG submission 187527) | Root nodule microbial communities of legume samples collected from California, USA - Siratro white BW (SPAdes) (version 2) | ecosystem: Host-associated > Plants > Roots > Nodule | place... | reverse complement strand
TATATATATATTCTATGATAGAATTGATTTATATGATATTTTTAGAATAATTTTTATGGCAAAATTAATTATTCCTAATCTTAAAATAAACTTAATTCTCAATTTTATGTGATTTTGTTAATAGTTTATGAAAGTCAGAAAATGAATTTAATCACTAATTCATACTATTTTTCCTAAAAATGAAAAACTATATCTATTTTTATTCATTTTGATTAAAATGGTCTGACTCTAGATGTTCCTAGTGGAGTCGCCATCTATCGTGATCTAGATCATGACTGTGGACGATGATCCGAAAAAAAATATTTTTAATAGAAAATGAGAGGTCACCATAGTTTATTATAGAAAATTATGAAAAAACAAAGAAAAGGAAGAGGTGATATACAAATCAAAGAATAGATTTGGGGGTCGGTTATGTGTGGAGAATGTATTAGCATCTCAATATTTGTCCAAAGACAGTACCTTTAATCGGAATGAGTAACAACAAATATGACTTTTTAAAATGTTTAAATTTCCAAAAATAATAACAATAAAACAAGTAAAGTAGGAGCACCTAAAAATAACAAAAATAAAAATTCAAAATAATAGAAAACAAAATTGAATTTTAAATTAAAGACAACCCAATCAATTTTGACCTTGTTTCTATGTATCTTCATTTAAAAAAATAAAGAATCAGGATATACATAGTTACCAAATATAATTGTGTTATTTTGAAGAAACACTTTTTATTTTTTTGAAATTTTATATTTTTATTTTAAAAATTAAATTTCATTTGAATATCATCTAATACGATCTTTTGATATTCTAAACAAAATTTAAAATTTTTTGAATTAAATTTCGTATGATGTGTGCGATCATTTTAAAATTTAATCAAATTATCTTTAAATAAAATAAAAAATATTTAACTTTTAATATATTTTTAATAAAAAAATATTAGAAATATAAAAAAAAAATACTAATGGTTCAAAATCTAGTAAAAAAATGTGTAGAAATAAGAAAGTGAAATAGTAATCATAAAAACATGATTGGGTTTAATAGAAGAAATTCAAATTCCCTAATTTTTGTTTTTCAAGAAGAAATAAAAATAAATGAAATGATTCTCTCCCCAATTCAATTTTCTTTTATTCTTCCAACTCCACATTAACGTTGCATTCGACTTTTAATTTTCTCTCACCAATTAATTTTTTATTCTTCAAACTCGACGTGGCTATTTCACTTTTCAATTTCACTCTCCAATTCAATTCTCTTTTATTTTTCCTAACTTCACATTTACGTTGCTATTCCCATTTTCAATTTCTCTCTCCAATTCAATTTTTTATTCTTTTTCCAACTCCACATTTAAGTTGCCATTTCAATTTTTCTCTCCAATTCAACTTTTTATCCTTCCAAATCCACGTTTACGTTGTCATTCCCCTTTTCAAATGCTCTCTCCAATTCAATTTTTTATTCTTCCAAATCCACATGGTCACTTCCATTTTGCAAAGTTTCTCCCAATTAGGCAGAGCAAAAGATATCCTATACGTTCTAAAATGTATACTAAACTAGTGCCCTTGGAAAAGTATATGCACAGAAAGTGTTTGATTAAATGCCTTACAGAGAGTCAAAACCAGAAATCAAACCAATGCTTCGAGTTTGCTATGTATGGTTCATATTGGATGCAAACTATCATCACACTCACACCTTGGTTCACATGCACGTTTTAACTACACCAAACCGACGTTGAACAAAACATTATCATACTCACACATTGATCCAAACACATGATTCGTTCAAGCAAACAAACAAAAGCATTAATGATTATCCTAAAGTGATTATATAAACACATGTCAGAGGTAAATGGAAATATGAAACGCTAGCAACAAGCTAGGGACATTATTACATAATTGTGAAGATCCTCATGAATCGGTGGTAAAGAAAAAGAGTAAAAAGTAGTCAACAACTCATTGCATGAAGATTAATTTACCCTTAAAGTATATAATCAGTTCTCCACATATTGGGCACATCCAAAATGTTGGCTAACCATGATGTTAAAAATGTCTTAATGAAGTTGTGAACTCGCAAGCTTGTTTATTGCTTCTAATCATGTTCCTACCAAGAAAGCAATAACAGACATGTTAAAAATGAAGTTAACTTCGTTTCACTTCATGTAACAAACACTGTCACCAAATAACTCAAGTATATGATAATTACACCAAATACACAATTACAAGACCAACAAACACATGAAAGGTACAATGAGGTTTTCCAAAAGCTACACATTCCTACAGAAAATATGAACTTTGGCACACTCAAGTGCCTTTTATTACATAAATTTTATTCAGTTGAAAGGTTATGATTGACCAATGGAAGCCAATACTTTACGGTGACCATTACGGTCAAACCTGAACTTATTCAATGCCTAATTTCTTTCTCATCTCCTCAATGAACTCATAGACCTTATGCTCATCAGGCAGAGACTTGGTAACACTCTCTTTCTGGAGGCACCTCTTGGCCCAAGCAATCAACTTGGGGCACTCACTCTCTATGTTGAGGGTGCCAAAAGTCTCATAGGCTTTGAATCTAGGGTAGAATGGTACAAGTGCTATATCCACAAAACCAAGATCGTCTCCTCCGAAATAAGTATTGTCTCCCAGCTGTTCCTCCAACAATTTAAGGACTTTTATGAACTCCTTCTTGGCAACTTCTTTTTCTTCTCCTTTTGAGGTCCAAGTAATCTTCCTTCCAAGATCATATATCTATTTGACATTTGAGAATTAACACTCAATTAGATCAAAATATAATAATGAGAAAAGGGTCACTTATAAACAATGCATTAATGGCTCTAATGCCTACCGTTACGAGAAATGGAGTAGTAAAGAGAGAATCAAATACATTTTCATATTAGATCAATTTACACAGCTATTAATCTAGTACTTTTTCATACATTTTGCTAAAGCAAGAACAAAACTTTCAAACATGGAATGTAGCTAGAGCACTTAATATAATATAGATTATCGAAATCACAGGATAAAAACATCTGAAAAAAGTAGTTATTTCTATCCTAATGGGGACCGTCTTCCCTTACATTACGCATCTCCAATAGTCCAATACAACCAAACTATATATCATTATGTACCATAATCATAACAAAAGTAAAAATCAAAGGATTGAAGCACAAAAGGTTACCTTCTTGTCAACATAGTCAGCCCAGAATCTAGCCTGAGCTCTCTGGTAAGGGTCAGAAGGTAATAAGGGACTTCTGTCAGACCAAACCTCGTCAATGTACTGAACAGCAATGAGAGATTCACAAATGGGCTTGCCCTTGTGAATGAGAACAGGAATTTTCTTGTGAACTGGGTTCATTTGGAGGAGCAGAGGACTCTTGTTCTTCAAGTCCTCTTCTCTGTACTCATAATTTATACCCTTCTCAGCAAGTGCAATCCTCACCCTTATCCCAAATGGACTTGGCCAGAAATCTAGCAGAACCACCTCATCTGCCATAGCGATTCAAGTTTAAGAACAAATGATAAAGAAGATTCAAGTAGGAAAGTGATTTGCATTGAAAAAGAAGACTAAGGCCTTCATAATTATAGCTAGATGTGAACTTTAAATTAGTCAATTATGATTATTATAGTCTTTGTACATTTGTCATAATTTTTAAATAATACTCTTAAACGAGTTAACGTGAATGCCGATAGGCCATGTGAAGACCACCCACCTACGTATTAGTTGTATATTATAATAGATAACCTAGACATATGGCAGATAAAATGCTCATATAGTAATGAGTTGTTTTAATATGATAGCGATGTTCTAAAAAAATAGATTTTCTTTGCTACAATATCGTTGCTCCTCGTATTTTCTTCAACCAATAATTAAAAACAAGAAACAAATTAAAAATAAAAATAATATTTTTGTTATTAAAAAGTAAACACCCTCTTAACTCTTTTTCTTTTCTGTTAAGCTTTTCTTGTTTTCAAACAGAAAATTTCGAATTGAACTCTGCTTGACACTAAATTTTTTCTTTTCTGATAAGCTTTTCTTGTTTTCAAACAGACAATTTCGAATTGAACTCTGCTTGAGACTAAATGATTGGTGGTCCCTCAAACATTCCCAATAATATTTAGACACGTAGTGTAGAGGGTAGGGAAGAGTACCTGTGTTAGGTAAAGCAAATCGACGTAATTGCAAACGTAACGGAATATCTCACTCAGAACATTTGAGAACTATCTCCACGTTTTTTTTTTTTTTTTTTTTTTTTTCTTTTTTTAAAAGGTTGTCTTACTCTATATATCATCACCTGTCCTGTTATACAAAGCATCTAGCAACACAGTCAGTTCACAACTTGAGTTGGATTTGGTGATCCTGTGCAGCAGTGATGGCAGACGAGGTTGTTCTGTTGGATACAAGGCCCAGCATGTTTGGGATGAGGGTTAGGATTGCATTGGCTGAAAAGAGTGTTAAGTATGAATACAAGGAAGAGAATCTCTCGAACAAGAGTCCTTTGCTTTTGCAGATGAACCCTATTCACAAGAAGATTCCAGTTCTGATCCATAATGGAAAACCCATTTGTGAATCTGCAATAATAGTGCAGTACATCGATGAGGTCTGGAATCGCAACCCTCCAATAATGCCCTCTGACCCTTATGAGAGAGCTCAAGCCAGATTCTGGGTGGATTACATTGATAAAAAGGTATGTGCTTTAGGTTTGTTGTCATGTGATTTCTCTTTTTGTACCTGCTTTAAATTTTGTTTTTGTAAGCAATTCTGATTTTGTGATATTCGTCATTCTATGCAGGTGTATGATACTTGGAGGAAAATGTGGCTTTCGAGTGGAGAGGAGCATGAGACATGGAAGAAGGAGTTGATCTCTATCTTTAAGCAACTAGAGGAGACACTAGGTGACAAACCTTTTTATGGGGGTGACAAGTTTGGCTTTGTTGATGTTGGTCTGATACCATTTTATAGTTGGTTTTATACGTTTGAGACATATGGTAACTTCAAAATGGAAGCAGAATGTCCTAAACTCGTGGCTTGGGCCAAGAGATGCATGGAGAGAGAAACGGTGTCCAAAACCCTTCTTGATGAAAAGAAGGTGTATGCTCATGTTGTGGGAAAGAAGAAGGCACTTGAATCAAAATAGAGGAGTTTCACGAGCTAATCCAATAAAAATTTGCACTTTATATATGGTATTATAAGGCCTTGTTCTGTCTTGGACTATATATGGTTTTCTAGACACTTTGGTGTGTCTTCTCTGTATAAGTTTAAGTAGTGCACTTACCATCAATAAAACCTCTTTCTATTAGTTGTTTTATGTACACTAGTCAAAACTACGTTTCCATCTTCTTATTGGTTTGCAGAGTTATAGTGACTCCAGATGTAAGAGAAACTACTCAATTTGGCTTTTGATAGATATTGAAGTCACATTAACCTGTTATGCATCTATAATATCTGGACTCAAGATTTGAAAAAATCCGCTTATGTTATAGCATTTGGTGTAGGGTAATTTGGTGGGTATGCCTCAGCTGAGACATTTATAGTAAAAATTGCTTGTGAAACACCATTGAATATAGAACATAATCATAATTAACTACTAGAGAAATCTTTCATTGCTGACTCTGCAACTGACAAAACGAACGAACAAACCAGAACTAATAAAATCCTTGATTGTAGATACCTATGGGATTGACAACTGTTATTTATCAGTTTTTCCCGCAGTAGGTTGTGAATTTTGAGTGTAAAGTATTTATTTTATGGGAGAAATTTCCTGCTGCAAATTTAATTTGAAAAATTCAATGTGCTTTTATAGTGAATATTCTTAGATGAATGCCATATCATTCAAGTTCATGAGGTTCTTTCATTTTTTTATTTGCAACATTAGATTCAATCCATCTACATATGCTTTTTTTAATGCTCTTTAACACCCATTTTTGGATCTTTTTCACCGTTGCATTAGAATAAATTATTCATCACCTTTCTATGATTAATTTTCACAATTACTTTCATTCCAACCAATGATACCTTAGATTCAATTGTTGGATTTGTTTCATAAAAAATTCATTTTTTATTTAAATTCAAAATTTTGAAATAAAAATATCAAGGACTTATTATTTCCAAATCGATTATTTCATTAAAAATCTCATATCAAGGACTTACAGAGAGAATAATCAATTGCTTTAAGAGTTTTTAAGAAGCAGTTCCCAAAAGCATTTCAATAATTAAAAATATTTTTCATATTTTAATATAATCAATATAATTGTTATTTCATATAACCTTTGTTCACTTTTTTCCGTTTCGTGCTATTAAGATGTTTATGGAAGATTCATGACTTTGGTTAAATTGGATAAATAAATTCATTCATTACGAGTATTATTCCTAACAAAGAATAGGCATTCGCTTATCCGTGATATGTTTCTATCAAATTCAATAATTGGAACGTTATAGAAGAGTTTATTTGAAGTTAAGGATATGTAATTTGTGATCATTCTATATATTAATTTCATTGAATTGGAAATGTTTCTTGAAATAGATTATTTTAGACTTTCGTGAATGTCAAAGTCAAGTTTAAGAACGATTTGTTAATAAAAAAAGTTTTAATTAAAGTATTCATTAGACAGTACTATTTTGACACCCATATCTCTTCTATTGGACCAAAGATAACCAAACTTCTAGATATTTGTTCCCTTTAATTTCTTCATGCAATTGCTGCCACATGGAGGAGTCCAAGGTAGTTTTGTTAGGATCAAAGTTCAATATGTTTAGGATGAGAGCCTAAGATAGCTTGAGCTGAGAAAGGAATAAAATATGAGTACATGGAAGAGGATCTCACCAATAAGAGCCCCTTATATTCAAAGAATGAACCCAATTCACAAGAAAATTCCGGTTCTCATACATCATGGAACCAATGTGATCAGTCCCTCATAATTTTTGAGTATATGAAATGGTTTGCCACAACAATTCTCCTTTGCTTCCATTTGATCATAAGGTAGATTTTGTAGATCAGAAGTTAGATTTCAAAATTTGAAAATACGAAGTATGCATGTAGGTTATAGAAAACTGTTGGTAACAATCATTAGAATTTTAAAATAACCAAGATAAGTAATAGATAAGAGAAAAAAAAAAAAACTCGATTATTTTTTAAAATTTTGGGATGAAAATAGTGTTTAAATCCCTTGTATATTATTTGATTCATAAGTATCCGATGTTTGTAAAAATCAAACAACAATTTATATACTTAAAAAACCTTATTTTGGTGCTGACACATTTGGGTTTGTTGTTGTTTTATGCTGCTGGTTTTATACTCACGAGACCTTTGAAATTGGAAAGTGGTGGCAGCGTGTCCAAAAGTTATCTATTGGGCCAAGAGAAGCGTGCAGAAGGAAGGGTATTTGAAACTATGGGTTTATGAGACTTATTTACAAAACTAGTGCACATACAGTATATTTTAGACAGTATACTTCAGGAATGGGTAAATTTTTTTAAAATTATAATATTGGATAAGTTGTGCTTGCGTGCACAAAATGGAAATGGAAATGAAGAAGCAGTGCTTGCTTGTTCGACTTAAATTTGCATATTTTTTTTTTTTTTCATTCATAGTCATTTGCGAGAAACTGAGTTGGATTTTTTTTTTTCATATTGAAGTCGTGTTTATTAGCACAACTTTTCTATTATTTTTTTTTTAAATTTTTAAAAATCTTGCATGACAAACTTTAAATTAATTTTATTATATATTATTGTATTTATAAAATTATATATATAAATTAAATTTATCAAATTATATATATTATTCTATTTATTTTTCTATCAAAATGAAAAATTTAGTACTTTAAATATCATTGAGATTTTAATCTTAAAATTTGATTTAAAAAATATATTTGATATTGATATTTATCAAAATGAAATAAATAGAATGGATATAGAAAAAGTTGAATATTGAATTAGAAAATAATTTTAAAAGGATTTATTTTTTTTAAAATCGTGCTTGTTAGGATGAGTTACGATGTAATAAAAAAGAAATTTTGCAATATATGCATGTTTTATGTGATTAATTTGACATATTTGTAAAATAACATAATATCAGAAGTGGATTTCATTTCGTCATTTATTCTCTCCATAGTTCAATATATTTATTTTTCTATCATAATATGGATTTAACATCAGATGGAAAGTTAAGAAATATTAGTGAAACTGAATTCATGCATGATTGTCTAATTCCTTAAAATAGAGTTTGGCATGAAGTGAAAATGTCAAGGTTTAAAACATATTGTGAATAAAATTAGAAGATGAGCATAAAATGACATGAAAGAAAAAAATTATTTATGAGATTCAGTGCCACATTGTGGCCTTCGTCGTTGTCTTTGTGGTCCCTCATGTAGTCTATGTTCGATTGATGGATCAGATGGTGGGGGAAGTGGTGGTCCAGCTTCATTATCATCATGTTCATCATCATCATCCCCACTTGCATTATCTAATCTTTGAGAAGACATTGTTGGTCGATAACAATCCATGGATGGTATTGGATTGTATGCAGAGAGTGGGGGTGTGGAAGAAGTCCCAAATATATTATGTGATGGAGTGTGAAACCAATTTGGCTGTGATGGGAACATGTTAAAAGTGGAAGCAACTTCGTGTTGATATGAAGATGGACCAGCCATGTTGTTTATGTGACCTATATATCCGAACATCCGAGGTGGTCGATAATTAAAATTGGCAACATTTGGAGCTTGAAATTATTGTACACTAAAAGATGATCCAATATGTTGATAGTGCGATTCCAGTTGACTTTGTTGAGGCTGAGGGAATGTGTCATATTGTGATAAACGATGTGATTAGTTAATTGTGATAATGTGATAATTAACTGCAAAAAGATACTTAATAGGATTTAGTGACAAACTTAATAGGAAGTGAACTTACTTCTTCATCGGACACTGATGCTTGTTGAGGGGTTATATACCATATAGTACGTGAGATATACCATTGCATATATGGTGCAGTGTCACAAAAATGACCGTTTCCACCAAACTACTGCCCCTGAATTAGGCGGGTCTGTCAATCATTCCACATGTCGATCCACTTTTGATGATAGTGGGGCCAATTTCTATATGTCCTTCCCCGCATGTCATCTTTATGAACATCATCTAAGTTTAACGGGTCACTGCAATAAAAAAGCCATTTACCCAGTTTTGTTCTCATTCGACCCGTGAGCATATGAAAAAAAAGTTGTTTATGCCCTAGCGACTTCTACACAGTGCTCTGCACCAGCGTTGGTCAAAAGTCGTCCAAGCCCTGATGACTTCCACACAGTGTCGCTTACTCCCTGACGACCTCTACACAGTGCGTTGCACCAGCGCTGGTCAAAAGTCGTCCAAGCCCTGACGACTTCCACACAGTGCCTCCCATCCGTGCTGGTCAAAAGAGTGGTCAAACACTTATAAGTCAGGGTCAAATCTGATCCACGCCTTCAGCCTTCAGTGTTGCTTTAGTCACGAGTGCTATAGGTTGTACAAATTTATTTATTACAAAGATTCATATTCAAAATTATTGGAATCAGGTAAAACAAGACTTACGGTGTTAAGCAATAAAATCAAATATGGCTATATAAGTTTGCTTGTTTACATAGTAGTCTCCAGCTTCTTAAACAGAAGACATTCAACTAGAGAAGGGAAATACAATCTTTGTGAAATTGTAGCACATCAACTTTCGAGGTTAGTATGTTCTAATTTTTAAAATTATTATAAGATTATGCAATTTCAAATTGAAAAGTTAATATTTATTTGTGTGGTAATAGTTACAGATTGTATATTTATTAACATTAATTAACGTTAATAGTGTTATTTTTTCTGTTACAACATTGAAAATTGTTTAATGTCTTGTTATGTGTACTTTTTTAAGTAAAAAAGGGGTTAAATCATTATTATATCATTAATCCATTATAAATTTTAATTTTCAATGAATCAAAACTTAATCATTATATATTTAAATTTCGTAAATTAGTACTTAATTATATTTATATATATGCATGACTTGTATACATCAATGAACGTTAACATTAATAAAAAAAAATCATGCCTAGTGTGCACTAGAGAAAGATACACAGTAAGTAACTTCAATACATGTTCCTGACTTTTGCTTCCTATAATATACAGTGAATATTAGTAGTCTTTATATTAGAGAGGTATACTTATTATAAAATATTATTTTTATGGTTAATTTTTATTAATTATGCATGCTAATTAGGAGATATAACTTTTTAGTTTTATTAATTATGTATGTTATTACGAGATATAACTTTTTTAAGTATACATACAGAGAAAATGTATGTTATTACGAGATATAACTTTTATGAATGTTATCTGTTATTATGATTTCATGAATTACAGATGGATAATTATAATTTTGGACAAAGTTCTGGTTCACATGAAGAACAACTTAATATTCCATATATGCTTCATAACTTTAGTGAAGATGATGAAGCCTATGAGCCTACTTCCAATGAAGAACAACATTCTGTACCTATTTTCTCACGTCATATTCAATATGATCTATTTGAACTTTGGTTTCAAAGGAGGCAGCTGTGATGAACATTAAGCAATACCATATTGAGTAGGGATATACATTTGTTGTTGTTGAATCTAAGTTTGATCGATATGTAGCAAAGTGCACTAATTATGGTAATGGTTGCCAATGGAGGACTAGAGCTACTTTAAGCAAAGTTTGACAACATTGGGAGATTAAAAAGATTGAAGCACCTCACACATGCTTCTCAACCATTATCTCTCAAGATCACCATAATCTAGATTCCAACCAAATTGCTACAATTGTGCGACATTTGGTTCAAACAAATCCTTCGATTCCCATCAAAAGTTTAATAGTTGAGATCAAAAGTCGGCATGGTTATTCAATTACATACAAAAAAGCATGGCTCGCTGAATAGAAGGCTTTGGCCATGGAGTTTGGCGACTGGGAAGACTCCTATAACGAACTTCCGAGATGGCTACAAGCTATACAAGAAAGTCTTCCAGGAACCATTGTACAATATGGTGTTTCTCCATGGATGGTGTACGAGACCCTTTTGTTTGTATATTCAAACGTGTGTTTTGGGCGTTCAAACCGTGCATTGAAGGCTTTAATTATTGCAAACCAATTGTTCAGGTCGACAACATATTTTTGACTGGAAAGTATCATGGCACTTTATTGGTAGCAATTGCTTAAGATGGCAATAGAAACATTTTTCCTCTAACATTTTCAATTGTTGAAGGTGAGACGAAAGAAGCTTTGATTTGGTTCTTCTAGTTATTGCAATTCGAAGAAGTTGGATGGGAGCAACAAGGCCTACAGTCAGTGTACTGCATAAGACATATTGCATCCAATTTCAACAAGAAATTCAAAAATGCTGAGTTGAAGAGACAACTCATTAACATCTATATTATAATCTTTTTAACAAAAATTACTTTAGTTGACTCTGACAAAAACTAATTTACTCACTATTTTGTTTTAGGTTATGAAATGAAGCAACCCACAGTTCAAGCTAAGTTAGCAACTATGAGGTCACAATTTGGTCAGGCAGTTGCATGGATAGATCAAATACCATTGCATAAGTGGACTCAAGCTTTTGATGATGGCAAGAGGTATGGACACATGACAACGAACATAGTTGAATGCATGAACTCTGTCTTAAGGGGAGCACGATCATTACCAATTTTTGCTATTGTGAAATCAACATTTCAAAAAATAAATTCTTAGTTTGTTGAAAGAGGGATGAGGACAAATTCTATGTTGTGAGTAGGACATCAATACCCTGAGGATATCACAAACTTACTTCAGAAAAATCAACAGGCATCGGCCTTCTGTCATGTCGAACGTTATACTCGGCAAAATTCTGAGTTTGATGTTCAAGAGATACCAACTCCCCAACTCCGTGGACGACCAATGGCATACACGGTCAAATTAAATGAGTGGTGGTGTGATTGTGGGGCATTTCAAGCCCTTCGACTACCTTGTCCTCATGTTATTGTCGTTTGTTCCATGTGAAACTAACAACTTCTAACATATGTTGACCCAGTTTGCACTCTACACAACATATTCAAGGCTTACGAACTTCAATTTCATCCAGTCCGAAATGAAGATTATTGGTCAGCATATACGGGCCCTAACTTCATCCTTGACCCTCACATGCGTCTACAAAGTCCGGAAGTCCAACAACAAGTCATATCCACAATGAAATGGATGAAGTGGGTCAAAATATTCGAAAAAATGTTCTTATTGTCGCAACGAGGGTCACAATTGTGCAAATTGCCCATATAAACAATGACATATATTTCCTTTCATATTCATTATCCCTTTCATTTTAATTATTTTTATTTAAATATTAACATATATTTTAGTTTTATTGTTTAATAAACTATTTCTTCTTTTATAACAAAATAAACTAATTTTTTTAACACCATCTGACTCTCAACTACTCACAAATATTTCACACAAAACTTCATTTTACATGATGCTCTACTCTTCTTCAACAATTTTGGTTAACATGAATTTTATTTCTTCACTTTAAATTATACTCAACATAAATTATACTCACTGGACAACTTAAGATGTAAAAAAAATAATGAAAATATCATACCAAATAAATTTCTATTAAGTCGTAACTTGTGCTATCAAACACGATATTTGAAAAGACATTCTTTTAAAATTATTTTCTAATTTAATATTCAACTTTTTTCTATATTCACCCAATTTATTTGATTTTAATAAATATCAAATATATTTTTTTAAATCAAATTTTAAAATTGAAATCTCAATAATATTAAAAAAGTTGAATTTTTCATTTTGATAGAATCAATACAATAATATATATAATTAGATGAATTTCATATATATAATTTTATAAATAGAATTGTATTTTTAGATATACAAGTTTTATCCTCCCTAAGACAAATTTTAAATAGAATTATATTTGATTTTAAAACAATATCACACAAAAGTAAGCACGACTAAATTGGATGCCAAAAAAAAAATAATTCAACAAAAGTTGTGCTAGCAAGCACGACTTCTGCTAGCAAAAAAAAAAAAAAAAGAAGAAAAAAAAAA
>Ga0209489_108926_pt1 | contig 13065 bp, 10 predicted proteins | sample SiratrowhiteBW_FD_187527 | JGI IMG/M metagenome (GOLD analysis project Ga0209489, IMG submission 187527) | Root nodule microbial communities of legume samples collected from California, USA - Siratro white BW (SPAdes) (version 2) | ecosystem: Host-associated > Plants > Roots > Nodule | place... | reverse complement strand
GCTTATGATCTTCGAATCCAGGAGGTTGACAAACATAGACTTCTTCATCAATATACCCATTAAGGAAAGCACTTTTGACATCCATTTGGTGAAGCTTGAATCCATTCATGCAAGCATAAGCTAAGAACAGTCTAACAGCTTCAAGTCTTGCTACTGGTGCATAGGTTTCTCCATAATCAATTCCTTCTTCCTGATTGTAACCCTTGGCAACCAGTCTAGCTTTGTTTCTCACGATAACACCATGTTCATCTAACTTGTTCTTGAAAACCCACTTGGTGCCAGTGACATTCATCTTACTGGTTCTGGGAACAAGTATCCAGACCTCATTCCTTACAAACTGGTTCAGTTCTTCGTGCATAGCTGTTATCCAGTTGCTGTCTTCCAGTGCATTAGCTACAGTCTTTGGTTCAGTCTGTGAAACAAAAGCCATATGTTCACAGAATTGATTCAGTGCACTTCTGGTTGAAACACCTTTTTGCACCTGACCAATTACATTGTCCAATGATAAATTCCTAGGAATTCTCCACTCCTTAGGCATGTTTGAACTGATCCTGTCAGGAACACCTTCTTGTTCAGCAGATTGCTCTTCTGCTTCTGTTGACTGAATTTCTGGTAGCACACTGGTTTCTTCAGTCTTGTTTTCCAGTTCAGTTCCAGTTGGTTGAATAATTGGACTTTCATCATCTGCATGTGTCTCAGGTCTTCCCTGCATATCTTGGTTAGTTTCATCAAAATTCACATGTACAGATTCTTCTATCAACATGGTCCTCTTGTTATAACCCGATAAGCATGACCATGTTGTGAGTAACCCACAAAAATACCTTCACCAGACTTGGAATCAAACTTACCAAGGCTATCCTTACCATTATTAAGTATGAAGCACTTACAGCCAAAAACCTTTAGGTGAGATAGGTTCGGTTTTGTTCCTCTGAATAGTTCATATAGAGTTCTCTTCAGTATGGGTCTGATCAGCACTCTATTTAGCACATAACACGCTGTGCTGACAGCATCTGCCCAGAAGTATTTGGGTAGTCCATTCTCGTTTAACATGGTTCTGGCCAGTTCCTCCAAAGATCTGTTTTTCCTTTCAACAACTCCATTCTGCTGTGAAGTTCTTGGTGCTGAGAAATTGTGTTTAATATCCAGTTTACTACAGAATCTGTCAAACTTCTCATTCTGAAATTCTCTCCCATTCTCAGATTTAATGGATGAGATACTGCAATCCTTCTCATTCTAAATCACTTTGACAAAATTCTTAAACACATGGTAAGTCTCATCTTTGGTGGCAATGAAAAATGTCCAAGTGAACCTAGAATAGTCATCAACAATAACAAGACCATAATAATTCCCTCCTAGGCTCATAGTTCTAGAGGGACCAAATAAATCCATATGCAGCAGCTCAAGTGGTTTAGTTGTTGAAACAACATTAATCGGTTTGAAAGAGCTTTTAGTTTGCTTACCCATTTGGCATGCTCCACACAGTTTGTTCCTCTCAAACTTAAGCTTAGGAAGACCAATTACAAGATCCTTAGATGCAATCCTATTTAAATGATGCATGTGAATGTGTGCAAGTCTCCTATGCCACAACCAAGACTCATCATCTCGGGATAGCAAACAATTCATGCTAGATGTTATGCAGGACACATTAAGCATGTAAATGTTACTCATTCTTTTACCTACAAGAATTGTTTCAGCAGATTTTGAATCTGTTATGAGACATTGATTAGGCTCAAACGTGATCTTGTATCTCTTATCGCACAGTTGACTGATGCTTAGTAAGTTGTGCTTTAATCCTTTCACTAAGAGTACATCTTCGATGATTACTCTATTATTTCTTCCAATATTGCCAACTCCAAGTATCTTGCCTCGATTATTGTCACCATATGTCACATATCCTTCAGGTTTCCATTTGATATTAATCAACTGAGTTGAATCTCCTGTCATATGCTTTGAGCATCCACTGTCCAGATACCACATCAGCTTACTGGATACCAAGCAGACCTGCAACATAGATTAGAATTGAGGTATTGGTACCCTGCTAAACTTGGGTCAAACAATGTTAGATGTGCTTTTCGGCACCCACCTAACTAAACCTTTTGGCACTAAAAACCTTCTAAATTTACAGTCTTTGACAGAATGACCTCTTTTCATACAATAAAAGCAGGTAATAGGCTGTGAAAACTGTTTAGTATTAGTTTCGAAAAAGCTACTGTACTTTTTTTGTTTCCTTGGGAAATTGGGTTGATGTCCAATTCCAGCCTTTTCGAAAACACAATTCTGAGAGCCCAGAATGGCATTCAGATTGGTTGTTCCCATAGTCAACTTTGAAGCAGTATTAATTAGGTAGTTCACTTTCTTTTGAAGACCTACACAGTTTTAACATTTTGTTGGCTTGCTGGAGTCTAAGTTACTGGAAGTTTTGTAGTGATCAAGGTCAGTTTCTAGTCTTAAAACTTCATCTTCCAGTTCCTTAACTCTGGCTTCCAACCATTTATTCTTACCCTTCAGTCTATTGTTGGAACGAGCCAGTTTCTCTGCTACCTCATGCGTCTCTTTAAACGCATACAGTAGTAAACTGTAATTTGTACTGTTAACGGAAGTACTAAAATCTTCACTGCTAACCTCAGAATCTTTTCCAGCCATAAAACACGGATTTCCTTCATTGTCTTCCTGTGAAGACCTGCTGGATGAAGAAGTATTGTCTTCCCATGCAACATATGCCTTTCTTCCTTTTCCAGCTTTGTAATTCTTCTTTTTAATGCTCTTCTCTTTGATAGCCAGATTTGGACAGTCTGTTTTCATATGTCCCTGTTTGCCACAGCCATAACAGGTTAGCTTATTTGGATTTAAATTAGGTTTTCTAGTATACTTTTTAGATTGCTGATTCTTTCCCTTTCTCTTCAGCTTAATGTATTTCTGGAATTGTTTTGTCAGCAGACTGATGTCTTCAAAATCACTATCTTCTTCTGAACTGTCCTCACTGGTTTCTATTTCAGCAACTTTTGATTTCAGTGCAAGGCTTCTGGATTTCTTTTTAGCAGATTCCATTTTGTCCAGCCTTGTCATCTCCAGTTCATGCTCTCTCAGTTTGCCAAACAGTGCAGCTGTTGTGAGAGTTGTCAAATCTTTAGTTTCTGAAATTGCTGTCACCTTGGGTTGCCAACTTCTATCCAAGCATTTGAGAATCTTGATGTTCAGTTCCTCTTTATCAAACTGCTTTCCCAGTCCGATCAGGTGATTAACTATATGAGTGAATCGTTTCTGCGCATCAGCAATTGATTCTCCTGATTGCATCCTGAATACTGAATCAGTGCATGTTTCCTTGCCCATTTCACATCATTCGTGCCTTCATGAGTGACTTCTAGCACCTTCCACATCTCCTTTGCAGAGGTACATTGAGACACCCTGAAAAATTCATCCATGTTCAAGGCAGAGGTTATAATATTCTTGGCAATGCAATCATACTGCACACACTTATTCTCTATATCAGTCAGTTCATCAAAAGATTTCACAGCAGACACACCATCAACAATAAGCATAGGTGTATACGGTGCATTTATTATCGCATTCCAAATGTCTCTGTCAATAGACTCAATAAAGATCTGCATTCTGATTTTCTAGAATTGGTAATTCACACCAGAAAACATTAGAGGTCTATTTATTGAAGCTCCCTCAGTAAAAGGCAAACTGTTTTCAGCCATGGATTGAAAACTTGACTAGGATACAAGTCCTAGCTCTGATGCCAATTGAAAGAAATTGTTTTGGCTGAAATATAAGAAGGGGGGTGAATTGGATTTCAAAATCTTTTTCAAAAACTAGTTGACCTTTTAAGAAATTCAAAGTTGTTTAATAAACTGGATCTTTATTGACTTTACTGAGCAAGACAGTAGAATGAACCAGTAAACAGAATATAATCCAGTCACAGTACAATGCAGCAAGTCAAACAATTTTATCAGAATTTGAATGTAAGTGCGGAAGCAATTTAGTTAACTGTACAGAAACAGAATAGTAGTTAACCACACAGAATGAATTGATCAACTCTAATTCAATCCACAGTTCGAATTATAATGAGTCAATCAAAAAATAAAATTCTTTTTATTAAAGAAACACTTATTAAAAGATGTTTAAGTCTTAAATCAATTATAGTTCAATTAAAGATTCTGAAAACAGTTTTATATAGTGAAAGATTTGGTTTTCTGGTGAAATAAACTGATAAACAGTTAACCTAGCAAATTGCGAAACTGCTGATTTGCAGAAAACTAATATACTGGTTGTTAGCAGATTCAGAGCAGTTTGGATTAGACTGTGTTAAAAATGGAATAACTGATTTTAGGTTGTTTTTGAAAATGCTTTTAGAAAATGATGAAGTTATTCAATTAGCAAGATTCACTTAATTCTGAAAAATTCAAGACAATCAGCAAGAATAATAAAAAGAGAGAGCAAGAGAGAATAAGGACACAACAGATTTTTATACTGGTTCACCCAACAGCAGGGCTACATCCAGTCCCTCACACACAGTAAGGATTTCACTAAACTGGTCAACCTGATCCAGTTTATAATACTTGCCTACAGCAAGACGACACTGCACTCTGCAGCCAACCCCTGCTGACCCTACAGCAGACCAAGAAACACCACAGAATCCACTGTGTGCTTCAAGAACTCCCTTGCTGAAACCCACAGCAAGTAACGTTATACAGAGCCCACTGTATAACCCAGAAATGTCTCACTACAACTCGCAATAGACCACTGCTGATCCCACAGCAGAATAGGAAACCACACAGAAACCCACTGTGTGTTTCACGAAGACATTTGCTGAAACCCACAGCAAGTCGCACCCTGTACAGAGCCCACTGTACAGAACAGAATTACCAACCCAGGCAATTCAAGAACTCAGAATAAATGTCAAAACAGATGATGTACGAACAAGGTTACTGTAATACAAGCACTTCTATACAAACGAATACAAAAGAAATAAGTAAAGGTATAGAAGGCTTAGTCTTGATGATCAAATCAACGAAGAACAGTGTTAGTCAGATGATAGCTCCAGCAGCAGTTCAAGAAAACCGTTCTTGATGAAAACTTTGATTGATCTTTAATCACAAGACTCGTGGGCGCATTTGCTCTCTTTTCTCTCTTTGGAATCTCAAATTTTTGTGCTCAGAGAATGTGTAAAAATGATTTTCGTTACCTTCCAAAAATTTCGCACCAGCTATTTAAACATAACTGTCATTTAAAAATTCAGTCGATTGAATCGTCAAATAGTTGACTGTTTTTCTCCAGTTAGTTAAAACAGTTATTTAAAACGCAAGTTTTGATTTTAATGATTTTTCAAAACTTTTGTTAATTCAGAAAATATATTTGGAGCTTATCACTGATTAAGATTGCATGCTTCACTAATTAGACCTCAAGCTTAACCCACAACACACACTCCTAAGTTCTAGACCAAGTCTTCAATCTTCATGAAATCTTCATGCATTCCACATATGCTCATAGGGTCTTGAGCTTCTTAACTTTGTTGGCTTCATCAAATCATCATAGCAGCCCACTGGTGCTAACAGTTACTTTTCATCACTCCAATTCTTAATTTCATCTTCAAACTCTCCATTTGAGGCTCTCTTTTAATTTCAAACTTCATGTTAAAATCCATTGTAGTGTATTCAACTTTATAACTTTACTATTTTTTTCTTCAAAAAAAAAAGGAATTAAAAACAAAATAAAAATGTAAGTTTTCTCTATTTTTTTAGGAAAAGAATGCATGTAATGCATCAAATATGGAAAGGGTGCGATTAAAAATACGGAAAAAGTGAGATTGATGTTTTTTAATTTCCCAAATTAACCCTTTCGTATTGCAACTGATACTTATGCTTCACATATATAGCAATAATTCAAGAATAGCAGGTGGACCATCGAGCTGCACAAATTCTCCCTTAGTGCCCTAATTAAGATTGGACCTAACAAGGTTTAGGTTCTAGGCCTGTAAATGTGCTCCCATAGGATAATTTGTCCTAATTTCCTATTAAAGGCCACTAGAGCTATGTCTCATTTTACCACACATCCATATCATTCTATAAATGATGTATTTGTGGATATGAGAATGAAGCGAACAAACTCTAGCTGAAGTTTTAACAATGACCAGGAAAGGAAGTACATCCCCCAAGCCTTCCTACGCAACTCCTCTATTTCTAAGCTTCACGAACCTGGGTATAGGGCTCCACTTATGATATGCAAGAATGTGTGTATGTGAAGGGAGAAAATTGCATACCCAACCCCCTACCTGCAAAACAACCAGAAAATTCCCATACATATATATAGCATGTCGTCTATCCTAGGGTTCAATATTTTAACAGTAATAATAAAGCATATAAAGCATACAAACATACACAATAATAATATATAAATATAAATATTATATATGAAATTAAACAATCTTAAAAAATGATAAAAATATATAAACAATCTTAAAAAAGGACAACATTATAAAAATAATAAAATAAAAGGAAAAGAGAAAGACAATTATTAGGAAACCAAACACAAATTTACTAATTTAATTAAATTGGCCTGACTCTAAAAATGTACCTGGTGAAGTTGCCATCTTTCGTGATTGGGATCTCAATGGGGAGACGATGATCAAATAAAAAATATTATGTTAAAAATATCACTAAATAGAGATGAAAGTCGTTACCATAGTTTATTGTGAAAAACTATGGAAAAACCTAAAAAATAAGAAAAATAGTCTACGAACCAAATTTAGGGTTCAAGAGTCAGTTACGCGTGGAGAAGGCATTAGTGCCCCCACAACGCCCATCCTAAGATGGTACTTTAATCAAATAAGCAAAATGAGTGTGATTTTTTAAAATATCATTTTTCCCATTAAAAAATAATAACAATAAAGATGCAAAGAAAAAAAATAAAAGCACAAAAAAATAAATAAAGACCAAATTTTTTTTATTTTGTTTTTGGGCCCAACAAAGATTGACCTTACGTATTTCCATAATAGAAAATCAGGGTTCATGTAATTGATTGATGATTTTTAATATTATTAATTTTTTGAAAATTTTATATTTTTACTATTATATTTCCAAATGTTTTTATTTTATTTTTCTTATTACTTTTAGAAATGTTTTATATTTTTTAATTTGAAAATTGAAGTGAACGGTCATTTGAATATCCAAATAAAACAATTAAACCTCTTTTAATTAAATTATCTTAAAATAAAGCTATAAAATATTTATATCTATTAGAAAAATAATAAAATTTTAAATATATATATATATATATATATATATATATATATATATATATATACTAAATTGTGGGAGTGAAAAAAAAAACATAAAAGCAATGGTACAAACAATAAAAGAAAGGGGCAAGGTTATCGTGGTACTAATATAAATACTAGGGGTGTAAATAAGAGACCTAAAATAGGTACATATTGAGCCAAGGCCCAATGTCATGTGCCTCCATTCATTGTTCTGAACCCTAATTGCTTCAATATTCACCTCATTCACCCTAAATCAAATTAGGGTTATTTAGGTAATGAAGAAGTGACCAAGGGTGGCGGTGGCAGTGAAGCTGCCAGCGGTTTAGGTGGCTTTTACCGACGAGGAAGATGAAGGGACATTGGGAGTGGAACACGCGGAATAGCCTGCCATGTCGGTTAGAAGCCCCATAACAAACATGGAGGGAACCCTAATTTTACCCAATTTTTTCCAATGTTATCAGAGTGACCATGACGCGGTTGGACTACCAAAACCAACGTCATGGTCAAAAACACCACGTCGGTTTAAAGCTCCCAACCGACGTGGTGACTCACCCACCATTTGAAAAGTTTAAAATTTTGAATTTTTATTTTTTACTGATATATCCATGACAGTTTTTTTGTTGAACCGACATTGTGTACACATCACAACGTCGGTTTTTGTCAAACCGACGTTATGGATGCTCATTTATTTACAGAAAAACCACCATATTTTTGACAACATCATTTTCACATTTAACCGTATTCATACTAGAAACGTTAAATCTCATTTTTCTACTAGTGGTAAAAGTGTAAAAACAGTCATTGTTTGACTTTTAACGACGATAAAAGTGAAAAAAAAAATTATAGTTATTTAACTTTTAACAATGGTTAGAGTCACAATTATCATTATTTCTTAGGTTTTGTTTTCTTATGAATTGAAAACAAATTCTCCTACTTTGTTACTATTAAATCCACTTAAGACTATCATTTACCATAAAACGTTTGTAAATGACAGCAGTCTAAGCCGTGGTCAATGTACATAACAACAGTTATAAAAAAGTCGGCTCCAAAACAGTTATTTAAAGTTCTTTTTAAGCCTTGTTAAAAACCCTTTCTACACAAGTATTTGGATCACCAATTTTTCAAGACTAATAAAAAAAAAGAAACTATTCCTTTTAATTTTGGTCCTGTGCCATTTATTAAGACTTCATTGAAGTCAACGAAGTACCGTCATATTTTACGAAATAATGAATGAATTTAAAAATGGTTAATATGTATAATATGGACATTTAATAGAGCATATATGAACTGGTTTGTTTATTGATGACCCTCCTCCGATAGTCAAAAAATAATTACCTAAAATTTCGACAATTTTTTTTCTTAGAAAAACGTTGTAGATGAAACCTAAAAAGATAAAGAATTTTGATATTTTGACGTACCGCAAAATATAAAATAGAACCATTTAATATTGAAATAAAGTATTATTTTATTATTATATAATATTTTATTAAAAAATAGTGTAAAATAAAAATAATTCATAAAAGGTAGTGTCATACAAGAATTTTTCAAAAAGAAATCAAACATACATCCTCTGTTCTTTGAAATGTAAACAGTGCATCATTAAACGTGCAGAGAGGAGTAGTGAAACCAAACGAATACTGAGCACACTGATCACACTGATCACACTATAGAAACAGGATTAATATACGTAAGGAGCAGACTACTCCATAACAAAGGATCGATGAAACCAAGAACAATTTCTTAACTGTAAATTTAGAAAACAGAGTAAAATAAAAAACTACTGGTGGATTGAATAATGTGTCTGGACGGCAGTGAGAGCAAGCCCTGTGCCAGCAGCAAGCACCGCTATTAGTCCCCAGCCAGTAGGGATATAGTCACGTCTCAACGCCCGATACGACCCTCTGCATATGTACCAAATCCAAGTCACAAAGCATCTCAAAATATGCCACATGATTTTACTCCTTTCTACCTCACGACCTATGATGATTTTACAGGTTGCGGTGGGATTATCCACAGCTGCGTATGTGTTCAGTTTCTGAACCACCTCATCAAACCAGGCATCTGTGTCAATCTCAGAATCAGGAATCCCCACTGTGAGACTACGAAATAAATTCATCAAATCTTCGTTGCTCATTGTTTTCTTTTTGCCCTCCTCACTCTCCACTTCACGCGCAAATATCACCTTTCTATCCCGAAGCAGTTTAACGTCGTGGACGCAACAAATCAAACTTTGAATGAACCAAGCATAAGAAATGAATTGACAGCTAATTCTTGCTTCTCTCCTCCCGCGTTGTTTCTCTAGTGTAGTTCTGTTAAGCTCCCAAGCAATGAAGTTTCTCCACTTTGCTTTCGTGGTTTCAGTAACATGTAGCGGCGGGATTTCTAGTTTCCCTTTACTGAATCTTACCTTCAAGTCAAACCTGCTCTTGGCTGCTATATTTGAATCCTCCGTCTGTGCGTTAATCTTACCTGCAATTGTAACCCCAACTGCTTCGAGCCTGGTAGCAAAGCGTTGTAGTTTCACTTTTGTATGACCGCCACTCTCATCTTCTCTACTGTCTATGTTAATCTCCGAAGCATTGGTCGTTGTATCTTTTACCTTTTCCTTATCTATGAAAGATTCAACGAGTTCCAGTAAATGAAAAGCTTTTAACTGTTCGCAACTAGAACCAAGAGTGCCGTAATCGTAGCCCAAGATAGAAAGCGCATGTTCATGTATCAATCTTGTACAGGTTTCGTCTTTAAAGATGTCGGGAAAAAGTTTTTGAGACAACATACGGAGAACTAAGAAGGGGATTTGGTTTTCGAGCATGGTCAAATCCGACAGCACCTTCTCCCTTTGTATGACTCCGTGTCCAGGACTACGAACATTTAAGCTGCACTCGATTTTGTCGTTTAGAACGGATCCACTGATGAGAAGCTCTAGTAGAAAACACCCATCCAACACCATAATTTTGGAGAGGTCGTCGCATCCGAACTTAATTTCATCAACGTTGTAGCTTGCGCGAACTATTTCATCCAAATCCAACATAGCTTCGCAGCACTTTCTCAAAACTTGCATCGGATATTCGGATCGGTGAAGCAAATGCAGCATGCAGCGCCACTTGATCTCTTCCATGTATAGTAGGTCTGTTCTCTTGCCCTTGTGTAGAGGGCCTATGGAGACCACATGTGGCATGTAAGCTTCCGCTTTGGAGTTTCGAAGATGGTGTGGAACAAGGGAAATGCTACATGCTTCCACGTTTTCGTTATCTATACAACCCAGCATCGTTTCCATAAAATCACACCATTTGTATAAACTTTTCGTCTCTGCATCCTTACTACCCTGGCCATTTGCAGCATCGTCCGTGCTTCTCTGGTTACCCTGGTTATTTGCAGCTTCCTTTTTGTCAAGCATTTTGTCCAAAATGCTAAGTTTCGCAAATATATGCTTTATTTTTGTTTCTTGTTACCAATTTGAATGTAAGCATATGCATAAGGAACTATAATTCGAAAAGTTGTTCAGAAATGAAGTTGAATAACGAATATTTATAATGAAGCTCGAGTCTAAGTCGTGAAAAAAAAATATTTGAAAAAGAGAGTTCGAAAATAAGTAAATTTACTGAAGAACCAATTGCAAAATTTGTTTGATGCTACGATCAGTAGTTCAATGTACTCTATCAAGAATATATTCAATGGAGGGGTTCAACATTCTCATTTTATAAATAACTCTTTATTCAGTGTTATTAAAACATGAAGATATGATGTGTAAATTAAAATGAAATATGAAAACTTTAATATGATTAAAAAATAGCTAATAAAATACATGAATTATCCATTGCGTTTGAAAAAAGTTAATGAAATTTAAATCTACTAATGAAAAGAACTTAAAACGTAAAAGGTTCGATAAAGTTATTTTTCTTATGGTCCATGAAAATTATATCAATAATAAAATATCGATGAAACATAATATAAAAAAATAGTTATTAAAAAAATGCTAAAAAAATTAAAATTACATATGAACAAAATCAATCCGTATATAATTTACTAATCTCACATACACTACCAGAACTCATCTTACTATTGAATCAAATTAACTTATCACAATATAATTATTAGTATTCTTGTTGTAACTGTTACTATTATTATTATTTTTACAATTAATAATTGTAATATCTTAGAAAATGGTTGTGGAATAAAAAACTAACTTAGAAATTAATTTTAGAGATAGATAAGATAAAATCTATTTTTTTTTAACAGAAGAGTTGTTTAAGTAAATAAAGATAGTTATTTACTTTTTATTTTTATAACAACTATCAACTCTCTCTCTAAAAAGATATTATCTCTAAGAAAATATTTTATCTCTCTAAAAAGATATTTTGTTTATAAAAGCTACCAAATCTTTCTCTATTTCTTTAAGAAGATATACAGTTTCATTCTTATGAAAACCACCATCTCTCAAATAATTTCTCTTTAAAGTTTTCTACCTTCTCTCTAGATTTGTGATCTCATAGGTTATTAGATTGACAATTAGAGGACATCCCTAGATTCCTGACGTTGAGTAGATAAAGAGTGTTCGATCAGATTCTTGAACAGAGTTAGATTACCGTGATTTTAGGGTTTTTTGAGTGTTTCTACTCTATAGAGGTAAGGGAAGCTAGTTTGGTTATTTTTCATAAACATTGTAATTATTTCTTTATTAATGAATTGGATGAAGATTACCAGTTGGTGAAGAGTCGAAGGAGGTTCATATGGTCCTGTCCGAGATTTGAAATATAAGCCCGATCGGAATAGGACATATGGATTAACCTTGTGCATATGGGATTCGAGGTTTGAAATATGAACCCGATCGGAATAGACTGTTCTAAGGTTTGAAATATAAGCCCAATCGGAACAGTTGGGTGGTATATGATAGATGCACACCTCTGAGTCTAACTCAATGCACGAGTGTCTTCTTAAAGTAGAGAGTCTAGTGTCTTTGTTTGTGAGTCAGTGTATGTATGATGTGAGATGAATGATAAAGATTGAATTGTTGTTTTGTTGAAATAGAAATTCAATTTATGAAAATATATATTTTTTGAAAACTCTCTAGCTTACTCTTCTTTTTGTGTATTTTTGTTTTGTTTTTAAAACTGCGATGATCGTGTATATTACATGTGAGCAGATCATTTGACAGGTGGTGTGAGTCCCCAATAAAACCGATGGAGAAGCTTTATTTTATTTTGTTTTATTTGTAATTTTTACGAAGATATTTTTATTAAATCTTTTGTGGAGAAGTATATTTTTAAATACATTACGAATGTATGAATTTTTATATTAAGGTTTATTATATAATTCCTATCCAATAAAGTTCCTATTATATGAAAAATATGGGATGTTACAATAATGCTATTAATATTAATAATATTAATAACAATAATAATATTGAGAATATTTTTAATAATAACATTGAGAATATTATTAATAATAACATTGATAATATTATTAATGATATCAACGTTAACAATAATAATAGTAATAATATTAACATTAATATTATTAATAATAATAATATCCAAAATATTAATAATAATTTTATAATATTAATAAAATAATTAATAATATTTCTAATATTAATAATAATAATAATATTCTACTAATAACATTATTATTAATAATAACATTTTTATTAAAAATATTAATAATATAAAAAATATTAATAATATTATTAATAATACTAATAATGGTAATAATACTAAGAATAATACAATAATAACAATATTAACAGTAATAATAATATAAAAATATCAATAATATTAATAATTTTATTATATTAATAATGATAA
>Ga0209489_108919_pt1 | contig 13079 bp, 7 predicted proteins | sample SiratrowhiteBW_FD_187527 | JGI IMG/M metagenome (GOLD analysis project Ga0209489, IMG submission 187527) | Root nodule microbial communities of legume samples collected from California, USA - Siratro white BW (SPAdes) (version 2) | ecosystem: Host-associated > Plants > Roots > Nodule | place: USA... | reverse complement strand
ATATATATATATATATATATATATATATATATATATATATATATATATATATATATATATATATGTATATATTTAAATCTGATAGAATTATTACCCTCCACCAAGAGGTTGAATGATAGGTCGAGCAACAGCTGAGGGAAAGTCATCCTCAGAACGTGCCATGTGGTCCAAATCCTCAACATGGCTATGACTACCTCTTGAGCCTGTTGGTGTGGGAGCCACATCTGGATATGGTGAGGGGGCAACACTTGGGGTAGGGGATGACATATTAGAAGCAACACATGGGGAAGGAGTTGCCCTTAATCCAATAGCATCAGCGGGTGATGGTGTGCATCCAACACCTTCAACATTAAAGGTGTGGATGGAACGGTCGAGGATGGAGAATGTGTAGTGGGTTGAGAAGATAATGAGGAAGGGTTATTTGTCCGTGATATTACTTTTAGGACATAACATTGCTTTCCCTTCCCTTTCCCCTTATTGCCACGAGGTGATGGGAGAGGATGAGGGTCACAGCCTCCTGATGACATCTATATACACAAAATAAATGTTACCAATTTTATATTTCACAATAAAGACAAAAATAATATAATACACGACTATATAAAATAACAATAACATTTATTAATAAGGACATTTTCCAAATTCATTACAACAAAATGCTATGAACATTATGTAGTGAATATGCCGACATCTATTCAGAACTAGAGATGTCAAATCCATCTCCAATGTCATCTTAACTTTCTCCCTCTTAATGTCTTCATCTTTGTTTCTTCATCCATTTGATCTTCAAATGAGGATACATTGTTCAAGTCTACGTCTACAAGATCAACTTCTAAATCTTGTAATCCCGAAACTTGTCCAACCTCAATCACTTCATTTACATGTGACATTTCATTAACCTAGTATGGCTCTTCGACTTCAACATCATTAGAATCAATATGACCTCTGGGCTTTATCTTGATTGCGACATACCAACCACATTTGTCTATTCGTGATACATGATATGGTACATAATACACTTGTCATACATTATATGCAATGATAAAAGGATCAAATGACATATATCTTCTATCTATTCGAATATCTATAATACCATATTTGGAATCCACTCTTGTGCCTCTTCTTGATGGATCAAACCAATCACAATAAAATAAGACAACTTTCTTATCAGAGGTTGAAGAATTGTACTCCAACTCGTAACTATGTTGAATCACACCATAGAAATCATCTTCTCCTCCTTCTGTAGGCCCTTTACATGAACTCCACTAGAGGAAAGACAACACATTCCACATTTTGCATACTACTATTAATAAGTGAGGAATCTACTTGCAACATAGCTTAAGAAGGTCTTCGTGCTAGACTTTTGATTGAAATGAAATTGATTATATGGGATGAAGTTCTTATGATGAATAGATTATGCTTTGAAACATTTAATAGAACCTTGAGAGATCTTTTGAAAACTGAAAATGAAGAAAATAGTAAAAAAATCATTTGGTGCTAAAGTTGTTTTGTTGTTTTGGGAAGTGACTTTAGGTAGATCTTGTCAGTTGTAAAAAAAAAAGGATCCAGATATGGAGTTGTGAAGTCAACAATAAACTATTTTGATTTATGGCAAAATTGCAAAGTTTTAAAACTTTCACAAAACATGAGATTAAACACTACCAAATGTACTCAAACTGCCAAAGATATCAAAGATTTTGTTGATTGGATTCTATAAATTGGAGATGGAGATATGAGTTTCAATGAAAATGATGAGGGCATTGTTCAAATACCACCAGATCTCTTAGTCTAAAATACTGACTCACATTTACTATCATTGGTTTAGTTTGTGTATCCTCATATTTTCTTAAATACAATAATGAAGCAATACTTTATCCCACACTTGAATCTGTTGAGGAAGTTAATGATTACATTTATCTCTGATAAATGATGAAGAAAGACACACCTTGCTAGTCAGACGACGATCAAGAAATTCAAGGTGAATGGTTTACTTCTAAATTCTTAAATGACATCAAGTGTTTAGGGATATCAAATCACCGACTTAAGTCGAAAGTGGGTGTTCCAATGCTTTTGGGAAATATTGATAAAGTAAATGGTCTTTGTAATGACATATGGTTGCAAGTTAATGATAAAAATATTATTTCCGTGACTGTCATCATAGGTAAAAATATTGGTGAAAAAATATTTATCCCAACAATAAATTTGATACCTTTCGATTCACGATTGCCTTTTAAATTTTAAAGAAGACAATTTCCAATACCTTTATGTTTTGTAGTGACAATCAATAAGAGTCAAGGTCAATCACTTTTAAAAGTTGAATTGTATCTTTCATGTCCAATTTTCACATATGGACTATATGTTGTTTCTAGAATTGAAAAGAAATGATAAGAATACTCATTTTGGATGAAGATGAAAATGTAACAAACACTACTAAAATGTTGTATACAAAGAAATATTTCAAAATCTTTAAAATGGAAGACATATCAAGTATATTTTTTTGCTATTTATCAACGTAACTTCCTAATTGAATATGCAAATTGGTCAAGTTTAAAAGACAATATTTGATTAAATTTATACACTGTTAACTTTACTACAACAGGCTAATTGGTGGATGCATATATATCACTGATGTTTTTGTGTATTATTAGTTCTTAGCTATTATACATCACGTACTACATAATTACAAATAGCTAAATATTTGGTTTTGAAAAAAAAAATAGAGATTGAGTCACCATCATAGTTTATTATAAAAAAATTATGGAAAATCGAGAAAAGACATGGTCTGGGAATTTGAATTTGGGTTCGAAAGTCAGTTACGTGTAGGGAAGGTATTAGCACCCCACAACGTCCATCTTAAGACGATACCTTTAATCAAATGAGTAAAATGAGTGTAATTTTTTAAAATATTTATTTTTTTCAAAAATAGAAACAAAATTGCAAGTAAAAACAAAAAATATTTTTTAAATCAGGGGACTCAAGAAAGATTAACCTTGCTCCTACTATCAATGATGAAAAATCAGCATACATAGTTCTAAAAGGAAGTTGTTGTGGAGTGTTTAATATTTTTTGATTTTGTTAAAATTATATATTTTTTATTTTTTTGGAATTAATTTAGATTCTTTAGCAAAAATAAATAATAAAAAAGCTAAACTGAATAGATGCAAAATTTTAATACAACAATTGAGAAAAGACATTCGCCTATAGATAATATGAGAAGGCTTTCAGAAATATCATTCAGAAAAAGCTATCGGACCATTTGTTCGGCTAAGGCTTTCGAAAAAGGCTCTCAGATCATGCATTTGGCTAAGACTTTCGAAAAAAAATTCTTAAACCATGCATTTGGCTAAGGCTTTCAAAAAATACTCTCATATTATATATTCAGCTAAGACTTTTAGAAAAAGTTCTTAGACCATGCATAACTAAGGTTTTTGAGAACAATGATATGTTTACATCCAACAAATGTTTACAATCAGTTCACAACTATCATTTTACTCTTCATTATCTTTATTTTTTTATAAATACAAAATTTTATTTTTGTAATGATTATAATATCTCAAAAATAAGTTATGATGTGATTGTCACAATTATCAAAAGATTATTTTCCTTCTAAAAAATACATCGACCAATGCATTCACTCTCACTTACAAATAAATAGATAAATACTTTTTTATATTAATAATTGTTATAAAACTTATTACAATAATTCTTTTATATATATATATTATTTTAAATTTTAATTTTTTAATATTTAATAAAAGTAAGTTATCATGTAATTGATACGATTATAAAAAAAATTATTTTTCTTATTCTCAAACCCGTGTGTTGCTTGTACATATTTAGCATTTAAAGGCACAAAATATGTGATACCAAATTATCAAACCAAGACTATTTAACTACTACAAGTGGTTAACTATTAATAAGTTTTTCTTTTCAATTTAACAGTACAAACCATTTCGTTGGTCAAACGCTAAAACAAACTACATTCATAATACATGCTAAAGAACAACAAATCCAAATAACATCATAATACATAAATAACATCATAATACTCTCACCATGCCAACCCCACTAAATTAGGCACCACAACCGATGTTGTCTTTTAGATTTGAACACAGAAATATCAAAGTTATCATTCACCTCGTAATATAAACCATACAAAGTATGAAATTTCCATAAAAACACATTTTAAAGAATAATATTATCATATTTAAGTTCTATGAAAAGAAAATCCAGCACAAGAAATACTACAGCATAAACTTATCTTAATTACAACTCCATCCTAATTATTTTTCTTTCCAATCCTTAAGTTTATAGATTTTTAAACCTTGAATAGAACCACTACAAGATAACCTCTGCATTTACATAGAAACGGAACATGTCTCTGAGCCTCATCCACCATAAACCCCTTTCTTCTTCTTCTTCCATCTTCTGCCTTCACTCCTCCTCTTCACTCTTCACTCTCCCTCTTTCAAAACCCTTCTTCCTCTTGCAATCCAAAACCTCTTTGTCCTCACTCTCTCTATGTGCATCTCCATCCAGTGCCCCTCACCCTTCAACAACCCCCATTTCCCTCTCACGTCTCCAGCAACAGCAACAAGACACAGAAGATGAAGAAGGTCATGACCCAGATGATCCAAACTACGATTTCTCCGACAACGACGCACGGGTTTCCTCCCAAGACCCTCAAGACGAAGAAAAATTGTACCTTGAGGAGAACCCTCTTACATTGTGGCACCTCGATGAAGAACCTGAACTGGGTTTGGAGAATGAGGAAATGGGGTGTTGTCAAAAGAGGGAATTGCGTGAGGCCGAGGGCGTTGTGGGGGAAATTGTTCAACTTGCAAGGAACTTGCCTCAAAATCTGACTCTGGAGGAGGCTTTGGGTGAGTATGAAGGAAGGGTCAGCGAGAAAGATTGTTGGGAGGTTCTAGAAATACTTGGGGAGGAGGGCCTCTTGCTGTGTTGTGTGTGTTTCTTTCTGTGGATGAGGTCGCAGGAGCCATCGCTTGTTACACCTAGGGCCTGTATTGTGTTGTTTCCATTGTTGGGAAAAGGAGGGATGGGTGATGACGTGATGGATTTGTTCAGAGACTTGCCATCTAGCGTGGAGTTCAGAGATGTTCATCTCTATAATGCCACAATTTCAGGACTTCTGTATGGTGGCAGGTATACAATTCTTGCAGAATTATATGGTTTGTGGGTCCTAGAACTGGTAAGATTAGCTTAAGTAACAAGGATTCTAATTAAAATAAGAAATGCTTGTACCTTTTTCTGAGTTTTTTTTCTTTTAAATTGTGTTGCAGCTTGATTGAGATCCTTGGTATACAGCTATAATTGTGGTTGAATATGTGATTATGGAGACCCAAAAATCCTTGACATTGCTTTTGCAATCAGTCCTGGATCATATTTTTTGTTTTTGGCTTATATAAGATATATCACATTTTCCTTGCATACTATTTGAGTTGAGTCCCTGTTACAATTTTTCTAATTGTCCTTCTCCCATCTCCAGGAAAAAGTAGAAAAGAATTGTGTGCTACATGTTTCTTTTATCTGAGCAAGCATTATTATAAAGCATGATGCTTTAGGTTTTCTATATTCTTTTCAAGGGCTCGTAAAGGGGTATAATTTTGCTTCAAAACTCTATTAATTCTGTGCTGGGAAACCATAGTTGCTGTATATTGTTCTGTTAAGGCAGAACTGGAAGTACATATTTTCTAATGTCTTGTTTTTTTTTTTTAATGTTTCTGTATTTCTGTTGTAAGTGTCCAATTGTGGAAATATAGTTTTAATTTGGTTTTTGATAGAATATAATTTAAAATTTTAATTGCATGTTAATCATTAGTCAGTTACCAGGTTGATGATTTGGCTAGTGTAATCATACCCATTTCTCTTCTACCAATTTAGTTTTTCACTAATTGCAGATGAAAATCTTGTTTACCTGTTGGGCTTCCTTGGTCTTATGGCTTGTTGGTTATTGTTATTAAGAAGCTTATAAATGGCTATAAAGTTTATGAAACTTAGTTAGCTACATGTCAAAAAATTATGATATTTCACCTGTTTAGGTACAGCTTTCAAACATTTCTGTTCTACGTTGGGGAAATACTAATTAAATTATAATAAGCACATTTAATTCCTTACCAAGAACTTGATCTTATAAAAAATTATTTCATCTCTTCCTACTACAAATGATCTTGCACTGTTTAGTGCAGCAATTTTTTTTATTTATTTTTTTATTTTTTTTTTGTGATATACAATACAATGTATTGTGTAAGAGTTTATTGTGTTGCTATTTTAGGTATGAAGATGCTTGGAAGGTGTATGATTCAATGGAAACAGAGAATATTCATCCAGATCATGTGACATGCTCTATTATGATTACCGTTATGAGAGAGCTTGGCCATAGTGCAAAAGAAGCATGGCAATTTTTTGAGAAAATGAATAGAAAAGGGGTCAGATGGAGTGAAGAAGTCCTATGTGCACTAATAAAGTCTTTTTGTGCTGAGGGTCTGATGCGGGTAGCTCTTGTCATTCAATCTGAAATGGACAAAAAAGGGGTTTCTTCAAATGCAATTGTGTACAACACTCTGATGGATTCATACTGTAAATACAACGATGTAGAAGCAGCTGAAGGCCTTTTTGCGGAGATGAGAGCTAAAGGGATTAAGCCTACTGTAGCTACCTTCAACATTCTAATGCATGCATACAGCACAAGAATGCAACCCAAGATTGTAGAAAAGCTAATGGCAGAAATGCAAGATGTTGGCTTGAAGCCAAATGCCGAATCATATACATGTCTAATCAGTGCATATGGTAAGCAAAAAACCGTTAGTGACCTGGCAGCTGCAGATGCATTCTTGAGGATGAAGGAAGTTGGTATAAAATCCACCTCACATTCTTTTACAGCACTGATCCATGCATATTCAGTTAATGGCTTGCACGAGAAAGCTTACATAGCATTTGAAAACATGAAAATGGAAGGTATTAAACCTTTGGTAGAAACATACAATACTTTACTAGACGTGCTTAGGCGTGCAGGTGAAGCTGAAACACTTATGGAAATATGGAAGTTGATGAAGAGTGACAAGATCGAAGCAACAAGGACGACATTCAACATTCTTGTTGATGGTTTTGCTAAACAAGGTCTCTACATGGAGGCAAGAAGCATAATATCTGAATTTGGAAAGCTTGGAATGCAACCAACAGTGATGACATACAATATGCTGATGAATGCTCATGCCAAGGGAGGGCAACCCTCAAAACTGCCACAGCTATTCAAAGAGATGGCAGTTCTTAGATTGCAACCAGATTCTGTAACTTACTCAACTATGATTTTTGCCTTTGTCAGAGTTTATGATTTTAAGAGGGCATTTTTTTATTACAAGCAGATGGTCAAGAATAAACAGACGATGGATGTCAGTTCTTATCAGACTCTTCTGGCCATTCTGGAGGCCAGAGCTGCTCGGAAAAACAAGGATTGGAGAGCCTTGCTTGCTAAGATTAAAAGTAAGACGGGTGTGAAAGTGATTAGGCAGAAAAATGAGTTTTGGAAGTACAAGAAAAGACATGTGAGAAAAAATAGTTCTGATGTGGAAAGTGTACAGTAACTTAAGGATAAAATGATCTGTAAGAATTGTAGGTTCAATTTTGGCCACTTTTCTTTTCTCTAAATGAATATTAGGAGTTGCTTGATATTAGCTGTAAAGAATATATGTCATTATATGCTGCCTCTTTAATCAAGCAATATCTTTGACATATTATTTGTACGTTGTCATTGAAAATAGAAACCTTAAACAAACATGCTGTGACGTAATATGGCAGAGATTTCCGTGCATAGAAAAAAGATGTGTTTTGAGAAAAGTAAGGCAACCTAAGTAACTAGGAATCCTGCTTGTTTATCCAACTACTGAACCACAACCAAAAAAAGAGACTAAAAATTGGGATGAATCAATGGTCCTTCAAGTAAAAACATGTCAAATGCCATACAATCCATGGTTGTCAATGCTTCCTCTTCGTTCTTTGGCACATTCTTCATAACTAGAAACATCAGGGCACGAAACACAGGATGTATGTTAGAAGAAATGATAATTCTCGTTTTATTAATAAGTTTAAGCTACGTAAGACAATTTGGTTATAATTCAAAGATAAGGGGAAAATAAAAAAAAAAAATTATAAGACTTGGATAAGATGAATATGGTCTTTCTATCCTAAGATTCCAAAAGGATTATTTAAATTTTGAAAATAAAAGAAAATCCTAACTACTTCGGCACAGGTAAGCATGATTTGTTTGGCTTTTCTAAATTAAATTACCATGAAATATCCTACATACCAGATTCCATACGAGTTGCTTCATACCTAAAACAGTTGAATCTCTTTTACAGCAGAACATAATTAAACGTTAGAAGAATTGAAAAAGTATAGCATCCATTAAAAGAAAATTGTTAAACCCGGAAGGTCAAACATGGGCTTAAACTGTGAAAGGGAACTTCTGTTCACCTGAGACATGTATATATAAAAGCCATGTTTTCTTTCTAAACTTAGAACTGGTACTAGTACAGGAGATAAATAGGGTGATAGTGCAGCAATACCTTAACAAAACTTTGGTGAAATCATAAATTTGAAAAAAAGTTCATCACCAACTTTGTCAAACATATAAATAATCATTCCATTTTGGAAAAAGGTCCTATATTCAATCTCCTAGTAAAATAAACACAATCGATCCAGAGCCACATCTAATGTTAATGGACAATGTTTGTGACCCTAATCAATTTTTTCTTCCAATGGTTCATAGCTCCAGTACGCCCTCCATATTATAGGTGCTAGAAGCCGTTCAGTTTTCCAACCTAATGACTTGAGCTGCACACATACGGAGTGTTCTTAATATACCATTTAGGATACGAAATTCAGTAAGAGCAGGTAACATGTTATCAATTTTTAGTTTAATTCCCATATCAAGAAAGGGAAAAGACTAATATATCATACTGTTAAAATACTGAAAATATTGAAGAAGCAAGATCAAATTCAACTAGAAGCTTAAATAATTACCTTCTTAATAAATATTTCATATTGATTATCTACCCATTTTTGGCCATCTGAATGCAAAGATTTGCTTTTATGAGCATTCTTTGCCAAGACGAGAGCATGAAAGAATGACTTCAAGACATCAGCAGCATTTGAATCTTTATGCACAATAACATCAATGATTCCCTTCCTTTCCACAAGTATGTACTTGGCTATATACAGAAACAACAAAGAGTGATACAAGATTTTAGACTGCAGATGGAATGGAGAAAATCAAAAGTAAAAATAATTAGGCAAACTAAACCTTTTGTGTAGTAAGATGCTGCAGAAAGCAAATGCTCCTTACTGTTAATGTCAAATGGAAAAAGAATTTGATCATTAAGCCTGCTAATGACATTTCAAAGGCACTATTGCACAATAATCAAGTCTCAATCATGGACAGCTCAAATTTTTAGTCAATAACATTGATATAGGCAGGCAAGAGCTAATTAATGCTTTCAGTCTAGCTAATGATGACAACACAATAGTGCAATATTATGACTTGAGTTATTAGAAGTTAGAACAAAATATGGTGTACCATTTACAGTAAATGCCATTTAGATTTTGGTAATGGAAAAGAGACTAATAATCTTCAGGTAATACAGCACATAACTGCAAAACTATAGCTGTGCACTAAACAGCTCTATTTTCTAAATAAATTGGGAGTCAGACCAAATTTTAGCCACTCACATTTCCATGTTATCGAACGAAGAAATCCTCATGCCTAAACGTACTTTCTTATGCATATAAGTAGTATTTCTTGAGCTCCATGAAATGAACCGTATGGGTAAAACATGCTCCTGTGAAGAGACCTGTTCAGGGGAGAGAACTGGCAAGAAGTTTAGAAGCAAGCATTAATATACATAGCAATAATAAAAAAGGATTAATATGGATATTAAAATGATGGAATTATGTTTCCCTACATAAGATGCTAAATTTAGGAGATGTTGAGGAAGGGGTTAAAGATACATCAGAGAGAGACCTCATTGTGGGATCTCCAACAAAAAATTAGACTATACCTTGTCTCAAGGTGACAAAAATTTGTTCTTAGATGTAGCCAAGTTTATGGTAAGAATAAAAAAACAAAATATATTCTCGAATATCAAAGACACGTTGTGGATACAAGCAATGAAGAATGGAAACAGACAATACCTTGGCCCGTCTCCATGAAATGCTGCAAAAGAATAGAGCTTCTTTCAGGGTTTATTGAGTTCAATGCCAGGCATCGAACAGCTCGGTAATTTGCTGCATGGAAAAGGGACACCATTTGTATTTATCACGTATTCATATATAATGCCAGTGCTCAGATTTAGCTAGTGTATTTTGGGTTAAGGAGAGTGCATGTTAAAAGGCCGCCATATACCATCAGGTTGAAATTATAATCTCCCTAACATCACAAACAAAATGGGATAGTTTAAGATGAGCCTATAATGTTTCAATTAACTGAGAAAGTAATATAGCACAATCTGATTACAAGCAGCAAATACTCATTCCATCTTCATTCTATCACAAACCACTAACACACATCACAAGATTTAAGCATTAGTTGCAATAAAAAGCAACTATAGTCTATCCAGGAAAGAAATGGATTACAAATTTGTCGCAAACACTGGTAAGAAAATGGATTAATTATATCACTGTTTGCAAGCTAATAACATCTATCTTAAACCTCCTTTTACTACTGGAAATGGTAAATGTACCCATGGATTCCCCTCATTTTTTTTTTGTAGTTTGTACAACCATAGCGGTATCGCAGAGATAGGTTTATACCTAATATCAGACTGCTCTTCACAATTCTACAATGGAAAGGATATGCATGAAACAAATTACAATTTAGAGACTCACCGTACATGTGAAACACTGTCAGAGATAAAAATGAAAACCAAATGGCTAGGGGGTATCCAATGGTAATGCGAGCAACAAGCATTCCCAATGCCATGCCAATCATTGTGGCCACAGTTTCTTGACTTCCTTCCTATTGGTAAGGTAGATCTTAATAAGTAAAAAATATACATATATAAAGAATATGTCAAACAAACAAAGACATAATTATCAGCTAATAATCTAAACTCTCATATTACTTTTACCTTAGCAGATATATCAGCAGCATTATCCTGAAGAGCGAAATGCTGAGTCAAAGCTGCTCTAGTGGCTCCACTAGCAACACCAGCTATTTCAAAATGATATTTGGAAAGAAAATAAAAACAATGGAATTAGTAACGAATAAAATGTCAATCAGGAAATAAAAGAGAAAAATGTCTTAATCTTGGATAACTCAACATATATTTCTGTAGAACAGCGTTTTTTATTAGGAAATGACAGATCACGTAATGGCACACTGGCTTATATTTCTTACATGGAAAAAAGAGAGAAAAAACCTACAGCTACCAACTAATTTTAACTGGCATTAGTGATTGTTTTGAACTTCCAGCAATATAGGAACTTACTGAAAGATCTTGAAATGCTTCCCAAGCAAACAACAAACACAAAAGCTGATGGAAACAATGGAGAAATGAGGTCCATTAACATTCCTGCAAATAACGTAAACATCTTAACAACTCATGTGAGATACACATATGAAAGATCAAATTTAACACAAAGCAGCCTCTTGGAAAGATACACTTTTGAGCTACTATTAATTTTTTGTTTAACAAAGAAAATATAAAGAAATTTAGACATTAGTAGCAAAGTAAGTATGTTTCAAGTAGAATTGCTCCTTTACTTATAGTCTAAGTATATTATCAATATAGTCACAAGAAATACATATCCAACTCTACCTATGTGAAATCAAAGATATAATGAATGCAGATCAGCAGCAATATTCATATTAGTTGAGAATATAAAAAACCACATCCAACAGGGTCAACCAATTTGGAAGACACTGCCAATGCATAACTAGGAGAATGTTCATATAAAACATCATTCCATTAAAAAAGTAGTAGTTCTAAAATAAGTTTCCAAAAGAAAAAAAACAAAGCTAAGATCAAATTGTTTTCTCAGGAAACAATCTCTTTAATTCTGTTTTTTTAATTTGTTAAATAAAATAGTAACAGTTAGAAGAAATTAGGGAAGTCTCTCCTCCTTCACTATCCAAGGAGAAGAGACTGACTCCATTCTGACAACTGCCATATCCTGCAAATCTAAAAGTTTCCATTTAAATATTGGACAATGTATAACTATGCCTACTAGATATATAGCCTAATTGTGATGTGTGTATTTTGATTAGTACTCATATGATAAATCTCATGCACTCTGACACTAATATGGATTGGGGTTACATTTAAAGTATTAGTTGTAATTTGTAACGGACAATGTTATTCTGTAGCAAGTGGAGAATGAAACAAGCATGAACCTCAACCTTCAATCTACCTGGAAACAAATTAAAAATTCAAGTAGCTTTTGCGCATAAATGATTTAAGGGAAGTTTACCCCTTTGAAGTATTTGTTGACAAATTTATCCATACTTCTGCTCCCAACCCTTTAATTATTCCCATCTCAATCCTTGAATCAACATACTAATAAACTAGGACTCCCGTATATAAAACTATTTTGGGCATATGTCCATACTACAGAGAGAGAGAGAGAGAGAGAGCAGAAGTGCATGTAGAAAATGCCTGCACATTTTTTTTTTAATTTTTTTTTTAAAAGATGAATGTGAAAGAATCTACCAAGGTCATTCATAAAATCTGCAACCAAACGCCACATTTTTGCATTGCTATCAAGATTTGATCCCTGCAGCATATAGGATAAATATAAATATAACTAAAAAGAACGGTCTCAGAATCATTCGAAAAGAGAGAACCAGCATAAGCCTATGAAGCTTGGACACTTCATTTTTGGTGACTATCCGTGTCCGACACGTATCGGACACTGACACCCGTACGACACTCGTACGACACGTATTAGTGGAGTGTCCAGTTCAAAAAGACAATATTTTAAACATCTAACAATTTTAACATAGTTCTAATATAATTTTAAAAGAGAATAATACAATAATTTACTTAAAAACTTGTTAACTTATT
>Ga0209489_108917_pt1 | contig 13086 bp, 1 predicted proteins | sample SiratrowhiteBW_FD_187527 | JGI IMG/M metagenome (GOLD analysis project Ga0209489, IMG submission 187527) | Root nodule microbial communities of legume samples collected from California, USA - Siratro white BW (SPAdes) (version 2) | ecosystem: Host-associated > Plants > Roots > Nodule | place: USA... | reverse complement strand
GACTTAAGAATTCATATTTGCATTTGTAAATCTAATCACTTCAATTCTTTTCACTCTTATAAGCTAAAAACATTATTTCGTTAGCTTACCCTTGCTTTTCTTGTTGTTTTGTGAACTGCGATGATTATACTATGTACATGAGCAGATGCAGATGCAGGTTTAGGAGCATCTTAAAGATGATATACTCTTAAATCGATCTCCTTTTGTCTTGTATATATGTTTTTGTTGTAGTTAAAAACTCTATGACCTTGAAATGGTTTTCCTTTTGTCATGAGAATAGTTATACATAACTCTAATGTATCTGAACACTTTTTGTAGTACCTTGAACCTTAAATGGATGTTAATACTTGGTAAGAGACAAAAGTTATAGAATTTTTGGACTGTTACATTATAGAACTTAGTTTCTTCAATTTTAATTTTATTTTCAAAAAAAAAAATCACATATGCTTATTAATTTATATATATATATATATATTTGTTTTTTCTAACTTCATAAATTTAAAATCATATCTTAAAAATTAATAATACAATGTCAAAAGAAATATCAAAATTTAAAAGTTTTAATGACATAAAAGTAAAATGTTATTAATATAAAAAAATTTATTTTAAATATCAAAAAGTTAAAAAAAATGAAACAACTCTGAATTTTCTATACATTAAGATGATGATTTGTTCTTTTCAGAAAATTAAAATAAAATTAACATATCAATAGATAAAAACTAATAAATAACAATAAAATAAAATGATTGAGGAGAACAATCATTTTATTATTTATAATTTATTTAAATTATTATTTAACTTGTTAATAATTTAACTTTAACTTATAAAGATTTTTTTAGAAACATTATTTTCATTCTAATGTAAACCTCTGCCGAAGGAGTTACTTCTCTGATTCTTGAATCAAGAACACACACATACGTATACCACCAGAAAACTAATATAAAAGAATTATCTTGGATAAGTCTAAAATTCATCCTGCACTAAAATTGTTGAGGTGCTGACTGACAGCTAAATTATCCTAAATTTGATTAGTGAAAGTTATCATTAAAACATATGAAATTGATGCCCTTTAGCAAATTAAAAATTTTCACTAATCCTGATCTGTATCTGTTGTGTTGATCCAGGCTTTTCCTTTACTTATGTTGTGGGTCAAATTTGATTATTGTTTGGTTTGCTTTCAAAACTTTCATTTTCATCGCCACCACAACAATGATTTCACTATGATCAGATCCTTTCCTGCCATTAACTGTAAAAAATTACTTGCCTATTCAATGGGATTTTTCTTCTTTTTGGACATTTTCTTAGCTATTACGAAGAACAATCCAGGCACCAAACCTAGTTAGTACTATTCTATAAAACCACCTAGTTGAATATTTTGTATGCGTGTGTAGAAAGACCTTCTGTCATTAATCTCTTCTGACTAGTTCCAATTTGGGGATGGAGCTGACTTGTCAACTAGCTATTGGCTAAGTTACGTGGAAGAGTGCTGGCTCAATCATCAATTCCAACACAGGCAACCAATTTCCCAGTCAGCACACGTTTTAATTTTGTATTTTTTTTCCTAATTTAATTTAATAATGTTGATAAAAAATGAAAAAAATCACAATTTCTTGCATCGACCAGGGTTACCAAGAAGTCATAGAAATATATTGTACTGCTATCAGAATATAATATTTTTTCATTACATCATTTGATGTAACGATTAATCAAAATTTATGATGTTTCTTTCTAATTTTCATAACATCATTATAACTATTTACAAAAAAATATTTTTTTTAATTAAACATATTTTTATTACTTTAGTAATCATGAAGAAATAAGATCTCAGTCATGGAGAGCAAGATTCTAAAATAATATAAAAGTTATATTTTAAATGATTTTTTATTAAAAAAATATTATGAAATCTGTAAGAAGTTATTTAAGATTTTAAAGTGAAATTTACCATTAAAAATATTGAATAAAATGTTATATCTATGTCACAATCGATCAAAGAGGAAATATGTTTTTAATATAATTGTTTATCTCTTGTCAAAAGATGGGTTAGAAAAAATAAATTTAAGGTGGAATCATGAGTTTGAGATAAAATTTAAAATTAATTCTTATTATATATATATATATATATATATATATATATATATATATATATATATATTTATTTATGTCGCTAGACTATATAAGCCAATCTTACAGGTACAACCGATGAGAACGTTAATAATAAGACTAATGAAGCAAATTGTAAGAGAACATTTACCTATTATTTTGCATTAGAGAATTTGTCATTTACTGGACATATTTTATATTTATGTATTTATATATTTAAATAAAATACGAATAGAAAAAACATTTTTATTGAATAATAGAGAAATTATGCATTTTATATTTTTAAATAATTATGGTTCTATTTTATTAGACAGGATTAAATTAGAGAGATGAAACTTTTGAAAAATAATATGAAGAAAAAGTTCATTCAGAACACAATTTTGATATTTACTAAATTAATTTGATTTTGTCAAATTAAGAATTAGAGCAAAATATTACATAATTTTTGTTCAAAAATATTTAAGTGATATAAAAAAAGAAAATAAGGAATGACTTAATGCAAGAAGTTATAGAGTCAACGCAAACAGTTTCTGTTTTTTTCTTTTATTAAAAATTACAGACTTAACTTTGCAGTATAAAGATAAATCCTAATATATACCTTACTATTATTTCAATTAATACATTTATTTTATAAACATAAAGTTGCTTCTAGAATGGCTTAGGAATGTACACACACATTCATGCATTTTATTAATAATGTAAAATTTATGTATTTTAATAAAATAAGTGGAGATTCCTTTTATACTGATAGAATTTATCTACAGTTACTATTATAAAAAAGAATATAATCGAATTTAATCTGGTTTAGGTATAGAATAAATAATAAAACAATCATATACTTTTTTAACACCTTTATGAGTTTTTATTATTATCAACTCTTTATATAATTTTTATCAAAGTTCAAGAGCCATAGTCTCCACACTTATGAACTAAGTAGTATGCAAACCTGACCAAAGATGAAATGTGGAGCCGTTCTTCCTTTTGTAAAAACTGCTTTATCTACCAAAACAAATTATTAAATTACTATTTGACAGCTGACTTTCTATCTAATCTAAATATTTATAATATTAAATTATTTTATAGTATTATACCTCCTCGGTACTTCATTATATAAATTTCATTTATATCGAAAGTTTATTTTATCGAAGTGATTTTTTTAACATGGTAAAATTTATCAATTTTATTATATAAATTTAATATAGATGTTCTTCTGCTAGGAGAAAAATTTTAGTTATGACCCACTCTTAGCTCCAGAAATTAATATGATATTTATATCCATAGTAATATCCATTCAAAAAGTAAATTAATCATATATAAGTAGAAAGAGGTTTGTTTTAGAATTTTTAAAATAAAAATAAGTTACTTTCTCAAATAAACCTGCTTATTATATCAGTTGAGAATTTGATCAACAGGAGATGATACATGCACCGGTCATTGTAAGGATTATTCAAATTCATTTCGATTTTGATAAAAAATTATGTATTGATTAAGTAAGTTATGGATACAAGAATGAAAAAATTTATCTACATGTCTATCCGGTTTATACGCGTTCTAATATTCATTCTTATCTTTATACTTTAAATCATTTTAAATTATTAAAATATTTTTAATTTTAATTTATAAGATAAAAGTAAGTTTATATTAATCTTTATTTATCTTTAATTTCATAATTTATTTTTAAATCATAGATTTTATTATTTTTAATTTTTAATTATTATTTGACTCTTTATATAATTATTAATTATTATTTTATTTAATATTTATATAATTATAATTTTTATTAAAATTTAACATTACAAAAAAGAAAAATATGTATAATTTTAATATTAAATTTTTTATAATATTATTATTTTTTAAATATTTAATTAATATTTAGATAAATAATGAGTGGATAAGAAGACCCCGTAAAGACTAGGATTGGAAAAAAGTTATTCCCATTTTTTTAAGGATGGAAATGTGGACGAAATCTTACTTTTTTGTTATAAAAATAAAGATGAGATAGTGATCCTTAAAGTGAACTGAATTTTCAACTGATTTTTTTATCCGGTCACTGTAAATTCCTTGGGAATTGTCTTCTTAGGACCAAACTTCTGAAAATTTTATATTTTTTTGTTTTTTAGAAGAGAGAAGGAAAAGATTAAAATTAAAATTAGAAAAAATTAATTTAAAATAATTAATTAAAATTGCTGATATTAAATTTTAATTGCTTTGAGAGAAGTAACAAATGAAAAAAATTTAAGGGTTATTAAATTTTGTTTTTGTAACGTAATTTAGAATTATTTTTTATTTTTGGTTTGTTGGAAAAATAAAAAACATAATAGAAAATATACTTTTAATCTTGGACCTTTCGAATTAAAAAATTAATATTATTTTGGATGGTGTAAAAAATGTGAAATAAATTATTATTAATTTAAAAAAATTTGTTGTTATGTGTATGATGATAATAAAATTTGTGAATGTTAAAAAAATTAAAGGAATTGTTTAAACATGTTTAATAAAATATTTGAAACATAATATTATTTGAATTGATGATTAAAAAAAATTATGTTAATAAATTTAGTGGTAAAAGTTGAAAATGATTAATAATGACCTTAGGTTTAAAATTAAATTTTAAAATATGAAATTAAGATGATTTTGCAGTAGAAAATATTTATAAATGTCTAAATTTTTTATTTAACATAAATTTAATAATTTTACTTTATATTTTAACTCATTTTATATTTGTTACTGTATTCTTTTAAATTACTTTACAAAATTATATGATCAATAATAATAAGAATGCTATAAAATATATTTTTTTCTATCTTTCTTTCAGTTTATTTACAAATTATTATAATAATAGAAAATTTTATTCTTAATTATAAAACAAAATTAATTTTTATTTTGTTTTTTCTTTGAAGCCCATAATATTTAAAAATTCTGCTTTCTTTTTAACTCATTTTATAGTTTTTATTTTATTTTTTAAAATCTTTTAAAAATTTGTGATCAATAATAATGACAACAATAGTAATAAGGTTGTAAAATTTTATATTTTTCTTCTATCTTTCATTATTTTTTTTTACAAACCATTATTACTATAATAATTTTTATTCTAAATTTTATTACAAAATTAATATAACAAAACCACAATTTCTTCACTCTAAAATTATTTTTTAGTTTGTTCCTTTTTTTCAAAGTAATTACAATTTAATCTCAGTACTTTTAATTAATTATTTTAAATTACTCTTCTTTAAATTTTTTAAAATTTTCTTTCCTTTTTTCAGAACAAACCAAAAAACTAGAAAAGTCCTTCAGAATAGCTGGATTCCGAAGAGATTTCTAGACAAGGGAACTAAAAAGCGATTGAGAAATTGACTTCCTGGAACAGTAAATAAGTCCAGTTGGGAAAATAACGTTGGTTTTATTTGAGAATTTTGTTTAAGAAAATTATTCTACAGAGGAAAAAAAAAATCTAAAAAGAGAGACTCGATTTATTTTTTATAAATTTACCTATTTCTCTTTTTATTATTGAATATCGTGTACAAAACATGTTTTTTTTTACCAATAAAGTTATAATTATATATTATGTAATTATGAAAATACAAAATAATATTATAAATATTAGTTTTAATGGAAGTCAATAAATTTTGCAAATAAAAATTACATGCAACGCGTATGATTTGATAAGCAACTACCTGATAGATGGTGTGGTTCTTTCTGGATAAAACTAGAATTTCGGTGGAAGCCGAACGCTGACAAAAAAAAAAGCGCGCCATCTATATAACTGCGAGGCTTTGTTTGTCTCGAATCAATTGTGCTTCTTGCAGTGTTTGTATTACGAAAACGATATCGTTTCTTGTTCTTGTTTTTCAATGGAGGCTTTCTTCAATTCCCAGTCTTCTTCGAGAAGCCGCTGGAGTTACGATACTCTCAAGAATTTCCACGAAATCTCTCCGCTCGTTCAGAATCACATCAAACGGGTAATTACTAATTAAGTGTTCCCTCGGATTGGAATTTGATTTTGGGAATGCAAACGGTTACTTTCATTTTGTATGTGTATTCAGAATCCTGATTGAATGATTGATTTCAGGTTTATTTTACGTTATGTGGCGCTGTGGTGGCTGCTGCTGTTGGAGCCTATCTTCATGTATTGTGGAACATTGGGGGTTTTCTCACTACGCTGGGGGCTATTGGAACCATGGGTTGGTTGCTATCGATGCCCCCTTTCGAAGAGGTTTGAATATGATTCTACCCGATTTCTGCTCCGTTAGTCTTATGCGACGTCGTTCTCACTCTTTGTTCTGTTTTTTGCAGCAAAAGAGGTTGTCTCTGTTGATGGCATCGGCCCTGTTTCAGGGCGCTTCCATTGGACCTCTGATTCATTTGGCGGTAGCCATTGATCCTAGGTATGACGCTGTTGTTGTTTTTTTTTTGGATTCTTCTGATTAATTATTACTGTTAAGAGTCATTGATGCTAGGAATGAATGACTCTTTTGAACATGTTAGCTGTGTTCTTCGCTTATTAGTGGAGCTTATTTGGACCCAGTGATTGCTTATGATTTTAATCTGTGGTATATATTTTAAGAAGTTGCGCTATTCTTAATCATCATGGTCATGCCAAAGTCCTTAGTCCTTTCACCTTCCTTGTTTAGAGAGAGAGGGAGAGATGCTAAGCGTGCTCTCTCTTTTTTTCTTTCTTTCTTTTTTCGGTTAGATTGAGGTTTGGTGTAGGATGGGTAACATTCCTTTCTTTGTTTTTTTATTCTGGTTAATGTGCTTTAGATTATATTCTTCAACAGGTGTATACTGTAATAAATTAATATTCTTCTGATAAGTATCATTGTCTGCCTGGGTTGATTATTGAATTAATAGAATATCATCAATATGCAAATATTGTTTCCTCATACACACAACCCTGAAAGTTCTTTTTACTCAATATTTTGTTTGAGGAGTATTAGCAATACAATATTAATACACTGTTCTTAGTTAAAATTTATGTGAGGATCACTAGTTTAGGGTTGAGACATGCCAATTGGGATACTTGTTCAGTGCTGCATCCAACCACATAGGATCCATCTTGAACAAGAAGCTACTGAGAGTTGCTTCTGCATTCTTTGATCAATCTGATGTGAATTGCTGGCTTTACGTTGGTTGGTAATGTATAAGAAAACACTCTAGGAAATATTGGTTGTAAGAGTGTGTTTAAACTTGCGCAAGCTTTTTGTTTTGTGATACCATTCTCTACCTTAACCTCTTTAACCTTTTTTCTAGTTAATGTTTGGTGATAAATGGGCAGTTGCTTCTGTGTTTAGTTTAGAGTTTTGGATTCTGGTTTGACATTTTTCTTCTATTCTCCAGCCTTATCTTTAGCACTTTCGTGGCAACTTCCTTGGCTTTTGGTTGTTTCTCTACGGCAGCTTTAGTTGCAAGGCGTAGGGAATATCTCTACCTTGGTGGTTTGCTTTCTTCTGGGCTGTCCATTCTTATGTGGTTGCACTTTGCCTCTTCTCTCTTCGGGGTCTCAGCAGCGCTCTTTAACTTTGAGGTAACTAACAATTTACTAGTATGACAGATACCTAGAAAAGTCCTTCTATATTTTCTCGTGTTCTGTATTATTAGATGTCTTCCGGGGTATTTATTTGCAATTTTTGCAGGTGTACTTTGGTCTTTTGGTGTTTGTAGGCTACGTCATAGTAGATACCCAAGTAATTATCGAGATGGCTCACTTTGGTGACCTGGATTATGTGAAGCATTCATTGACACTGTTCACTGATTTGGCTGCAATCTTTGTGCGGATTCTTATTATAATGGTGAGTAGAACTGGTGTATGGTTTTCTAAGATTCTTATCGGTTTTCTTTTTCTGTTCCCTACCTTTGAATTGGTATTGAAACAAGATTTCCGTTATCCTTTCACAGTTGAAGAATTCATCCGGGAGAAATGAGAGGAAGAAGAAAGGGAGACATTAAATGACTGACCAGCTTGGAGAACTCTATACTGAGTTAGATCGTGGAGAAACATAGTTTGTATAGCTTTTGTTGTTGACCATGTGTAGTTAGTTAGTTAGCCATGTGTTTACTTCAATGGTAAATAAAATGTCAGGATTTCTTTTAAACATTGTATCAGTAATAATCATAATCGATCGTATAATATGATATCTCATATTAATTTGAGAATGAGATCATCGTGATATTTTGAATCACTAAGACGTCAGGTACAAAAAAAAAAAAAATGAATATTAAAACTTAATATTTACCTCGGCAATATTTTTTGTTCCTGGGGACCTCGTAAAGATTTATTTTAATATATTTCATTTAATTGATTAAGGGTCTTAAGACCTAATATATTTGAGGATCTAATGAAGAGTGAAAGGAGGTGAAATGGAATACTGTATTCGTTCTCTTTACATTATTTTTACGATAAAAGTAGTTTGAGAGGGCAAATTGGACGGAATGCAACAAAATTTATTTTATTTCATAATATTTTAAATAAAATAATATCCAAAGTCATTTTAGTTTAATTCATCCTTTTTGGTCACTTCAACAGATTAAAAATAGGCAGTTGGTTCCTGCACCCTCATCATGCAAAGGAAATGATGAATATGCCCTTGTGATTTTATAATTAAAATCTAGGGTTTTTCTCTCCATGTTCTAGTGGTGGTGAGGGTGCGTTTGCGCCAGACGGTTGTATAAGTTATAAAGGAAATTGTTGGATTGAGGATTACTTTAAAAATTATAACTATAAATTAAACAATTAAACAAAGTTATAAATTCACTTTCCATTTACTTTTTACTTATTTTCTTTATTTTCTTCCCAATTAAGCAAAGACTAAGTAGAAAGAGGGCGGGGTAAAGTGTAATGGAGACACATTCATAAACTTGCACGTCCTTAAGTTTAGAAGCAGCGTATAGATGAAGTTGTAGCAAGGATATTCATTAAAAGAATTAAAATCTAGTTTCTAAAAGAAAGTATAATATTTATTTTAGATTTAATATGATTATAACCTAAATTTTATTTTAAGTCCTTAAATAAAAGGTTGGTCGATTTTATTTTTTCAAACTTTTAAATTAGCGTTTTTAATTATTATATCATTAATTTTTTTGGATAAATTAATTATCAGATTTTCATCTTTTAGAAAATTAATTTTATTTTTTTATTTTTTTTATCGGTTTTTATTTTTTACGAAATTTTCTTTTATTTCCCAAATTAAATTTTGATTAATTTTTTTCTTAACTATTCTCGTTGTTTTTTTTATTCTTTAAATCAAATACTATTATACGGAATGACGTCACAACTACATCATCCTACCGATATAGTAATTATGTGAATTGTTTTAAGATATTTTTTAATAATTTTAAGGTATTACAATCTTTTGGGCATATTAAGTTTCATAAAAAAATTTAAGTGAATTATTTAAGTGTGCAGATTACTGATTTTTTCATACTACATATAACACATTATATATTGTTCATTGTTTCTTTTCTTCAAATTTTAAAGTCTTATTTGAAGTCAAACAACCAAAAGCTTAAAATTGTCTGAAAATATCTCAAATAAATAACATTTCACTTAGTAAATTTGATGTCAAAGTTGACCATATGGGAAGTCATTTATTATTGCATCATCTTTGATGAAAAAACAGGTAAACGAATTTATTGAGGAACGAAGTCAAATTATTGAGAAGACAGAGAGACTACGACTAGTCAGACAAATAAAAAGAGACTAAAACTCAATTTTCTGAAAAGATGATAAACTAAATTATAATTTATTAAAAAATCATATGCAGATAAATTATTGGCATGACAGCTAACGCGGTGGTGCCATCACCACAACTTAACAGTTACACTAATTGTTAACTGAAGAAAATTTTATGAACTAAATTAATTAATTCTTTGTATAAAGAATAAAAAGTAGAATTTAGAAAAACACAGAAACTAAAAGCCCATAATATATTTTCTAATTCTTAATAAACAAAATATATTGTTATTTTTTATTAAATTTTAGGGCAATTCATTAACAAAATCCTATAAAACAAAAGGTCGTTTGGAACTAATTAAAATGTTTATTTGAAACTTGAACATTTAAATTATTCTAAAAGATATATAAACAAACTTACATTTTATCAATTGTTTTAATGACAATATATGAGAATCTTGTTAAAGGGTGTTTATACAAGGAAGTTTGATCGTGAAGTTTTATTATAAGACTTGACTTTTATAATTTGTTTGGTACAGATGAGAGAACAAAAAATGAAAATAAAGAAGATTATATAGATAAGAAATAACATTGTCTTTCTTATAGTATCAGCAGCTACGAACCTTCTTAGAGTTATCAGGAAAGACTTATCCCCATTTGGTGGAAGTATTTTAACTTGTTTGAAATTTGAAGGTGCTACCATAAGATCTAAAAGTTAAGGGTTTTGACACGGTTATAAATGTCACTCTCTTTGGAGAAAAATTGATGGTATTTTTTATGACGGTATAGAAGTTTGCAAAAGAAATATTATTGTTGTCGGGGATTATAGTAAAACTCGGGTTTAAGAGATTCAAATCAAGGGGTTAAGAAATTTCATGTTGGAGACATGAAGATGGATGACATAATTCTTGCTTTCATTATTGTTTGACAAGTAACTATATTTTGCCGAAATAGGGGATTTGGACCTTCTATGTGGCATAAAAACAAATTCAAATTCAATTGGATTTATGTGATAAAAGATCAGTGATTATAGGTTAATACTTGAACACTACAAGGTTAATACTTAAGGGCAGTCTTTTGAGATTATAAGGAAATCTAATCTCATAAATAATGCTACTTTGCACAAGATGGACTTGGGAAAGGTACAGGGACTTGGTTTATAAAGGATGAACCCATTAGTGAACATGAGGAAGGTGCTGTTGATGAACATGAAGAACATGTCTATGAAGCTAAAAATTTGATTGAATATATTCCACCAGTTGAAAGAGGAAGCCAATTTTCTACCTATGAACAATTGATGATGAATAATAAATTGGATGGGTTTGCTACATCTTAGAGACAACATAATGAGGTTTATGAGAGGAAGTTTACTATAAAATTGTTGAACAAATTGAAGTTATTCAGGATCAAAATCACTATGATGCAACTCCACATGGGAAAATAGGTTTCTTTTCTCTATCTTGTTTGGCTTTTCACTAATTGCCTTCTTGTTTTATATTTGCTTATTGGTTTGACGCGGGGTAGTTTCTTTTTGTTGTCGTGTTATTACTTTATTAGTTTTTTTTTTTTATTTGATCTAGTGTTTCTCCAATGTTGACTTGTATCCAACCCTTCTTATAACTATATATTGATGAACATAGTTATATACTTTTCTCTTTCTATATATGCTAGTACTACATTTGATAATAATAATAAAGGGGAAGAAAGTTTATAGGTTCAAGATCAAACTATTGCACAAACGAGGATAAGTGTTGTCATCACTAAATAGAGAAAGTTTATAGGTTCAAAATATTGAAATTAGAAAATGTTATGCTTCCAACTATTTTTGTATCAAATAATAATTATTGTTTCATCTTGTGTTTAGAATTGTAATTTACGGTTTAATATTGAGTAAATGGCTCTATTGCCTTTATCACGCAAAGATTATATATGTAGATGAATAATTTTGGATTGTTTTCTTAAAGGTTAAGTAAGGAAGAAAGTTTTAAAAGGATTAAAAAAATAATAAATAAAATGTTTTTCAAATTACTCAAAAAGCAAGAATAATTTTTTAATAAATTAAAATTACATTAAGTTATTAAATTCACTTAAAAACACTTAACCTTTAATACATTCTCACATTTAAAATAGCTTAAAAATACTTTTTCATTGATTTTAATTATATGGTATGAGGATCATTTCAGTGAATTACATTGAATTTTAATGAATTAATTCTACCAATTATATAGAAAAAAGTTATCTCAAGTTATTTTTTTATAGAATGAAATTAAGAAAATTTCATAATAGAAGAAAGTTGTATAGTTGTAGATTTATATTTATTGGTTTTTTACAATATATAGAGCTGGAAGATTACTTGTTGAATATCACATCATCAAATATTTCAACAGAATTTATCAATTTCGGCATTTAGATAATTGAGTGAAGGAGTAGACAATTTCTACTATGATTAACATCATAAGAGTTCCCTTGTGGAAATTACACACTTGTGTCTCTTTTTCTTTTTCTTTTTTTAATGTGAAACCATTATCACTTATTCCTCAAGTTCTTTGGAAAATCCCAAAACCTCAATTTTGTTTGAAACTCATTGTTTTCTGTCTGTAGTCATACGCATCATCTCGGAATTCAAATTCCGACCACAAGGAACTTTGTCCATTTTAGAAACAGCTTGTGTTGAAGGCATCTAATTCAAACTTGGATAAACCTTGTTTGTGGAAGTTTCCAAAAATGAGTTATCTTGTCCAAAACTTGATTGTCTTTTACTTTGATATTGGTTCACATGGTTTTGATATAAGAAAAATAAATAAAATAAAGTAGGATATGGGATGTCATATGGAGAGCTCTGAATGGTTCTAATTTAGTATATAATCTATGTGGATAGCTCCGATTCAGCAACTTCGGTTAAAACCTATAAGAAAACAACTATGTTGAGTAGAATGTTCAAACAAAAAGTTTTAATTTAAAGGACTGAGTTCAATGATTTCTTTTTGAGAAGTAAAGTAAAATTCAAAATACATTTAGAGGACTAAACACATCCATCTTTTTTAATCTATAGAGCAGTTTTATGATTAAACTACTTTTTATATTGCAAGAATATATGATTTTTTTCTTCCAGCGACTGTTATAGAGATTTATTTAATGATTTGGTTTAAATCTATAAATTATTAGATGTATTTCATATGCCAAAACAAATATGATATTATATATGTTTAGATAAACTTTCTTATAAACCTTTTTTTTTTAAATATTGAATATATTTATGCACAAATTAAATATATATATATATATATATATATATATATTTAAAAAAAGTATATGAA
>Ga0209489_108916_pt1 | contig 13088 bp, 12 predicted proteins | sample SiratrowhiteBW_FD_187527 | JGI IMG/M metagenome (GOLD analysis project Ga0209489, IMG submission 187527) | Root nodule microbial communities of legume samples collected from California, USA - Siratro white BW (SPAdes) (version 2) | ecosystem: Host-associated > Plants > Roots > Nodule | place... | reverse complement strand
AGCACAATATGATATAAAATCAATTTAAATCAAATCAATAACACATAAAAGTAAATAGTAAGAAAACTTATCTCTTTATAGACCAGGTGTCTTCTGCTTTAATAATAATAATAATAATGTTAACTGTGCAATGTATATAAGTCATCAAATATAAATATATACTTGATTTTTGTTATCATCAAAACTTTATCAAATGATTTGATCCTTTAAAGGGACTTTGGACCGTCTAATGTTCAACATTTTGTCTAACAAATTATATAACATATGTGTTCTCTTGCTTCATCTGATGAATAAAGATCGTATTAAATGATATGCACACAATCTTTAAGATAACATTGTATGTAATAAAAACCTTTCTGAGTTTATTTTGTGTTACAAATAATGTTATTATCTTCACTTCTATCAAGCATTTATAAACAATATTTTGTGATATAGCATATTTTTTGACCTTATCAATAACATTATAAATAAAATAAAAATTAGAACTAAAACAAGTAATTCTTGACCATTCAAATTTCTGTTGAAAAAACGCATCCCCTTAATAATTTGATGATTCCAAGTTCAATTCTTAACACATTACTCCTTTTAATCAGAGGAGCCCCTAAATATTTAGATTACTCATTGAGCTCGATAGAGGAGGTAAAGGAGGTGGCCAACTATCGATTTTGACATCAAAGAGACTGAAAATTATTAGAATGATCTTGCCAGGAAGCTTGACTTTTTTTGACAAATGATGGGGTGTTACTTTTACATTTTCCCAGACCCTCAATTCCCAACACACCTAATCCCCTATCTTGGTAAGGCCATCGCCATTGAACTCTTCGACAACATCTTCGTTCACTTCTACAACAACTGTAATTTCTCTTAAACCATTGGCACTAATGCCTCTTGAACTCCTGGGACCAATAGGTTGGCTTGGTCACCTCCAACAACTCGCTCTTCGTGGGCGAGCCAGTAACGCCTAACATCAATAACGGTTATATTCCATCGGAGTTCCTCAACGACGTTGTGCTTCCACACACGAAGGAAGCACCTTAACTATGAAGGAGTGATGTTGTGGGATAGTGATAGAGAGATTTTCAGAATGGTGATGTTGAGGGAGTGATGTTTAGAATGGTTATAGTGATAACATACTGTGTTACAGAATAGTGATAGAGAGAAGGAACAGGTATAGAAGAATGAATCAAAGAAAGTGAAGAATTTTATTAATAAAAATTGTATACATATTCAGTATATATGTACAACATATATAATGAACAAGGTATATATGCAAGGCGTGTAAGAGCAAGAAAAACAGGTGTTCAGCCACTAACCATATATCAAGAGAGACACGTGTCCTATTTAGTATTTATCATCAACCTTATCTCTTTGCCTTCCACTGTATGATCTTTATAATGTCTAATATCCCCCCTTAAACTTATGGTTGGATTAAGTACAACCATAAGTTTAGACTGATTAGAGGGAAAGGAGGAATCAAAAATGGGCTTAGTGAGGAGATTTGTTACCTGATACCTAACAGGAATATGCATTAGAGAATTCTTTTATTTTGAATACTATCTCTTACAAAGTGAAGGTCAAGTTCAAAGTGTTTCGTCATTGAATGCATAACAGGATTAACAATAAGAAGGACAACCCTTAAGTTGTCTAAGTATATGTTGGGTATTGGTCGTTATTCGTAGCTTAGAGAGGAGTGAAGATATCTATATTATCTCTGCAAGGGTAGCAGCAATGCTACATTATTCAGCTTCAATACTTCTTCTAGACATCGCCTTTTGTTTATGAGATGACCAAGAGACAATATTTGATCCAAGGTAAATGTAGTACCTAGTGGTAGACATTTTGTCATCAATATTAGATCCCCAATCAGCATCACAAAAACCTTGAAGAGAGTAATTTGAACTTCTACAAAGGAGCATTCCATAAGTGATGGTGCCACCTAAATATCTCAAGATACGTTTCACAACCTTCCAATGATGTTCTTGGGTAATTGTCATATACTGGCAAGCTTTATTAATAGCATAAGAGAGTTTTGGTCTGGTGATGAGAATATATTGAAGTGCTACGACAACTGACCTAGACATCGTAGGGTCTTTAACAACGATAGACCCATCCTGAACAAGTGTAGAGTGGAGACCATGGGTGTAGGTTAAGGTGCGGAGTTCAGCATGTTAGTTTTGTGAAGTAGATCTTTGATGTACTGAATTTGAGATAAATGTTGATGTCCTTCCTTAGTTCTTGACACTTGTATTCTTAGGAAGTAATGAAGAGGTTCTAGGTCCTTCAAAAAAAAAACATGAACTTAGCATGGATATAAGATTGTTAATGGCTTGAGTTGATGAACCTGTAATTATGATCATCAACATATATAAGGTTAAAAATAGTATAAGATTGAGTGAACTTAACAAATAGAAATGTGTCACCCTTTATGGCAGTAAAACCAAGTTGTCGAAGAGTATTGGTAAGCTTTTGGAACCAAGATCTAGGAGTTTGTTTGAGCCCATACATAACTTTGTGCAGTTTGTGGACAAGAATATGGTCTTTAGATGAAACACCTGGAGGTTGTTGCATTTAGACACATACTTCAAAATCTCCATCTAAGAATGAATTATTCACATCAATTTGACAAATTGGCCATTGAGTAATGATGGCATGAGCAAGCACAACTCTAATCGTGTTGTGTTTAACCACAAGACTGAATGTTTTAATATAGTCAAAGCCTTTAGTTTGGTTGAAACCTTTAGTCACCAACCTAGCTTTATTTTGAAAACTACCGTTGGCATTGTACTTGTTTTTGAACAGCCATTTGCATCCACCACCATAGCACTAGGAAGAAGATGAGTGAGAGACCAAGTCAGATTGAGCATTAAGGCAGAATATTGATCCTTCATATCTTACAGCCAGTAGGAGTGTTAAAATACATATTATTAATTAAAGTATTATGACTGTTGTGTTCAAAATTGGTTTGATCAATATCACTCACAATTTTACTATGCACAGAGTCACAATTTTGACGTTGAAGCAACATTAGAGGAATACTATTATCAATAACTTCAACAGATTCATCAGAGTTCTTATAAAAAGGATTAGTGGTGTTGGGAAACGAAAAAAATATCTTCATTAAATATAACATGTCGAGAGATAATGGTCTTACCGGAGGGGGTCAAACATATGTATCCTTTGTTGTGAAGATTGTAACTAAGAAAAAGACAACATGTTAACTGAAAATCAAATTTATGTTTATTATGAGGGCACAACAAAAGATAGCAGGCACAATTAGCACAATTTAAATTGATCGTAATTAGGTTTAGATTTAGACAACATTTCATAAGGAAAAACACTTATGATATGTGTAGCAGTAATGAAAACTTTAGTCCAAAACTTAATAGGAAGAGAACCATTAGCAAAAAGAATGAAACCCAAATCAGTTATATGCATATGTTTCCTTTAAATAACACAATTTTGTTAATGAGTGTGCGGGCAAATAAATCTATGATGAACGCCATTTTCACTTAAAAAAAGGTTATAGGGTTAAAAAAAATTTAGCATTACCAATTTTTATCTTAAGTAATTTAAAACCAGTTTGATTTTCAGCAAAATATTTTGAACCTTTTAAAAGTTGCAAAAACTTGAGATTTTGTGTTCAGCAAGAAGATCCATGTATATTTTGAGTAAGCATAAAGAAAAGAAATATAATAACAAGCACCATTGGATGCATTCACAGGAGCAAGACCCCATACATCAATATGTACCAGTTGCAAAGACTTGTCATACACATTAGCAGAAGCACTAAACAGAAGTTGAGGAGCTTTACCCAAGACACAACATCACAAAATTGAATTTGTTTATTGAAAGGAATATTACAAGTTTTTAAAACATGAAAAAGAATTTCATGGTTATACTGACCAAGTCTAGCATGCCAAGTTTGTTAAGTAGGTTTCACAGACATCCAAGAGGTATGGTTAACAATAGGTGAAGTAGTAGTGTTTAAAGAAGGAAAAACATATATCCTATCCTTAATTTGTTCCTTGAAGAAGAGTCTGATTGATGTCCTGGTGTTTGACATAACAAGTATTAGGATAGAAAACAAAGTAAACAGTATTATCATGTGCAAATTTTGAAACACTCATAAGATTTTTCATAATGGAGGCACATATAATAAATGATTTAGCTTCATATTAATATTAGTATCAGGAAAACAATACATTAGTAGAACCAATATTGTGAATGTGTATACATGAGCCATTACTTATTTTGACAGTTTCCGGTCCATGATAGGTAATATTTGTTGTGACCGAATTGGCATTGTTGGTTATATAGTAGGATGCCTCACTCTTAGGGTACCAAAGGGAATAATCAACCATGGAATGCGTACCAAGAATGGATGACTCAATATCACCTGTAACAGTAGGTAGAGTTTGGGAAACATTAGCAATAATTTGCCAACAATTTGGAGTAGTATGACCCATTTTGCCACAAATATAACATGAAGGTCTCATAAATTTCCATGATACAAAATAATTAGGGTTCTAAGAACTGCGATTAGCATAGTGAAACCCAAGGGAACAAGTAAATCTTGGTACATTAGAGGATGAAAGGACACGCGACCTTCGCAATTGGCATAATAGGAGTGAAAATTGTTGTGATTATTTTATTCCAGTAGGTTGTAGCAGTGTTGACTTGGAATACATTATTTTTCGTGGCGCTGTGTTTTTCAAATTGCTCTTCTTGTGTAAGAAGAATGGCTTCAACTTCATCTATCGAACGAGGGTCAGTACGAGATGTTACAACGCCAATGAAATTATCGTAGTCACTAGACAGACAATCCAAAATTGATTCTACGTGTTCTTCGATAAGAGTATCCACTATTTTCTTGATGTCGAACAGATAGAGATTTATTGATCTATCTTTCTTGGGCATCTCGAATTGTATCTTTAACTTCTTGATCTTTATCGTTGTATAAGATACATAAAAGTGTTTAAGCATATCCAAACTTGGAATGATGTTTCAAACCCCACCTTTTTTATTAGAATGAGTGTGATCATTGAAGCAAGTAACCAGACAATTAAGTTGGTCTGACGGGTGATGATGAAGAAATTCTATGATTTTTAATTGTCTTTTCAATCTTTAAAATTCAGATAATGTAAAAAAAAAAATTAGAATAAAAGAAAAAAATTTAAACCTTTAATTATAAGGAACACTTGTTGTCATTTAACTTCAGACTGGTTGGTATAATAAAATAACGTGGAACAGAAAATGTGGATAACTTAAAATTGAAAAAAATGGAAATTAGATGTTGTAAAAAAGAAGAAGCCATCAGACTAAAAGAAAAAAAAATATATAGAAAAGTATAAATGAATAATGAAAAATTAAAAAAAAAAATAATAATATGGGGCCTCACGTATTTCTTCTAGTTTCATCTTCTTCTATTTCTTTCCCATCAAATATCAAATTAAATTAATCCTTTTATCCTTTTATTCTCCTCTTCCTCCACAAACCTACCATAGTGTTATCTTCATGGTAGAACAAACACATACAATTTTCTTTTCTTTTCTTTTTTTTTCAGCAGAAACCAACAAACATGTACAAGATCACGTGCATTAAAAAAGTATATATTTTTCTCTCTTCTTGAACAAAGCTACGACTATAAAACGATCACGTTCATTGAAAAGGTAATGTAGGCAAGACGACAATTATATATTTCAAAAGTGGTCCCAATAATCATGATTTACTGGATGTGCTTGATTGTCCTTTGTTTTCTTTTATTATTTTGTGTATAAAGTATCTATTAATGTTATGAATAACTCATTTTTGAAAAAAAAAATGATTTCGTGAAACACATAGATTAATCATCTATGAGAGTTTGAAGATACTATATAGGTGGATATCATCACACTAACCTAAGTAAGAAAAAATAAATTAATCTTATGAAAAAATTAAAGAAAAAATTTGGTTTAAATATATTTTTTATTCTAAAAATATATTTGATAAATAATTTTTAATTAATAAAAACATTAAGACTTAATATGTTTTAATTGGGTATACGGTGACGTTTTCGTTTTAGTTCTTACGAAAAATTTTGATAGCTTTAAGGATATATTTTCCTACCATTTAAAATCCCTCAATTGAGAACTAAGTAGAATGAGTGTTTCTTTTGGACTTCCTTTTTATCTTTATATTCCAACTTAAAGTATTTTAATATAATATTCTTAAGATGAATTGTCACATTGGATATTGTTTACTAAGTATCAGTTTTTTTTTTCACAATTTTATTTTTAAAAGATATTTCAATAAATTAAGAGAATATATATATATATATATATATATAAATATATATATATATATATATATATATATATATATATATATATATATATATATATATATATTGAGATAATATCCAAATGGTTATTTAGATTAGTTTGGCTCACTTGTAAGGTATGAAAAAGTGTTCATCCATCTTAAATTAATGGATTATTTTGACCATCTTAATAAAATAAAAAATAAATTAAAAAAAGTAGTTTTAGAATTTAAGTCCCATTAATAAAATAATTTTAATTTTTAGATTGAGTTTTCAGAATACCTACATGTTATAATAATAAAAAAAAAAATCAAAGAGGTCTAAATTTAAAAGGAAATCAGTCAAACAAAGTTTTTAAAAATTAAAGTAATTTTTTTAAAAGGAAAATAAAATTCCGAAATCAGTCCTTTATTTATTATAAAAAAAGTAAAACAAATAAGAAAAATTAAAAAGAAAAAAAGATTGTTACATTCCGTATGTGATAAATATCAGGGAACGACTGGCTAGAAAACCCCTCACACGAAAAACGTGTAAGAATTTCTACCTGCTACCGGCCATGGATAATAGATAATAATGATAGTGATATGTGGGATTTTAATAAAAGAAACTTAATTATTTTTATTCATCATTTTTAAATTTGAAGCAATACTTTTTTTTATAATTACACTCTTGATTTAAGTAATGTGAAGATAAAAATTTAATAATGTTAATAACAAAGAAAAAATACATAAAAATGAAATCCATGTTCTTAAACAAAAATATATTATTATATAATTATAATTTTAGATTATTCTTTAAATACATATTTTTTTTCTAATTTGTTTAGTATTTTTATTTATTTTTAAAAATTTATATATGATTTTTATTTTAACAAATTATTTTATTTAAATAAGCTGATCTAATGAGTATTAATCATATTTAATTTTTGTTTATTTTTAAGAATTTAAACTTTTTATTTCTTAATTTGAAATAGTCTTATATTAAATTTATATTTTGCAATTTTTATTATATTTTATGTAATTTTTACATAGTATATTTATTATTTTAATTGTAATGTTAAAAGTTATTTAATTTGAAGTGCATAAAAAAATAAATAGTTTTAACTCAGTAAATGCTAAACATAATACAATAACTAATGATATTTATAAAATAGAAAATATCTAAAAATAATTGATAAAATAAAATTAAAAATAATATAAAAGTACATTAGAAATAAGGCATTACGGTGAAAAATAATTAAATAAGAAAAAAGGCTACTTAGAATAACTTATATAAATTAGAAGTTAGAAGCTTCTAAAATATAAACCTTTAAAGATTTTTAATCAAACGCTTTTATATTAATTTAAACTAGTTTATAATTTAATCAAATAATCTAACAAATAAATTATTACTGTAAAAAAAATACTGCAAAATTATATCTCTTATAAGTTTTAAAAATTAAAAAAAAAAAACTTTTTAGATTTGGGAATCACTACAAGAATTAGATTCCAAACACAATAAAAAAAAAAAAAATCAAATGATTGCATTTATAGTTTGCAGTGTGTTTGGGTAGGAAATTTTAAGAGAGTAGTTTAGTTTTTGGAAAATTTAAAATGTTTATAATAAAATATATTGTATGGATAAGAAATTTTAAAATAATTTGAAACTATAAAATTTTATTTGAATAATTGGATTATTTAAAATGAGAGAATATTCTTTTTATTCTTAAAATTATGCTTTGATTCATAGTTTCTTGTTTGGTATGGTTTGATTGGCTTGACTAAGATTAAAATAATGTAAGGATGATTACTTTTAAGTATTTATTAATATTTTTTTATTGATGTTAATATTAAGAGTTATTTTATGATTTGAATTGTTAAAAAATTTTATGATTGCTTTTGTTCAATATTAATTAGAGTTTTTCTTATGCTAATACAAGAGAGACTATTTCTTTTTAAGAATGTAAGGCAATGATTTTTTTTTTTATCATTAAAGGAAATGTTATTCTTTTATGAATAATTTATTAGGATTTTTTTTCTAAATTAAAAACATTTCAACCAAAATTAATTATGATTGCTTTTTTCCACCAATGTCAATTAGTGAATTCATCGGTTAACCTTGTTAAAGAAAAAGAAGAAAAAAACCTTCGATAGTAAAAAAGAAATTATTAATAATGATATTTGTTAATTTTTAGCAATTAATTGATATTTGAATAATTTTTTGAATTAAAAAAATAAAATCCAATAAAATTTAAATGATTTCAAATAAAATATTTTAAAAATAAAATAATTTAAGATAAGATAATTCGAATTTACTGCATTTGAATTTTACAAATTGTGAAATTTTATATGAAAAGGTTAAAGTAATTACTTATTCTTTTACCAAAATGAAAAGCTTTACTTATATTCTGTGATTGATTAATGCATTTCCCCATAGGAGAAAGTGCCTTGAGGCCAAAAGGATTCTCATCATTGACACCATTTGTTTGGACACGGTTTTGCCACTATAAATAGGTTGGTTCTGTTTCTCTTACACTCAAACAAGAAAGCCATAAGAGAAAGCAATGGCGTCTCAAAGACTAGCTTCGATCATACTTCTCTTGTCCCTTTTCACGCTCTCTTCCTCACGCCCTGACAATGGTGGAATTGCTGTGTACTGGGGCCAAGACGGTCGAGAAGGTGACTTGGTAGCCGCATGCAACACCGGAAACTACAAGATCCTGCTCCTTGCTTTCCTCAACGTGTTCGGTGCAGGGAGAACGCCAGCTTGGAACTTCGCCGGTCACTGCGACAATGGTGCCTGGACAAAGTGCACCGAACTAGAGTCCCAAATAAAACAATGCCAGGTACACTCGGACCCCTAGAAGATCCAACAAACGTTTTTCAGAAATTTTTTTCTCATTGTTTGTGTTTGGTTACAGGAGAAAGGCATCAGAGTGCTTCTTTCAATCGGAGGAGACCCTAACTATTCAAACTACTCGCTGAGCTCGCCGGCGGACGCGAAGGAGGTGGCCACCTACCTCTACAACAACTTCCTCAGCGGCCAATATGGTCCACTGGGAAGCGTCGAGCTCGACGGCATCGACTTCGACATCGAAGCGACGGAGGATTACTGGGACGACCTTGCCCGGGAACTCGACTTCTTCCGACAAACGACGGGGCGTTACTTTTACTTGTCGGCAGCCCCTCAGTGCCCCACAGACCCAATCTACTATCTCGGGAAAGCTATCGCCACCAAACTCTTCGACTACATCTTCGTTCAGTTCTACAACAACGCTCAATGCTCCTACGTCAGTGGCACCAACGCCCTCTTGAGCTCCTGGGACAAGTGGGTCGGCTTGGTCGCCTCCAACAACTCGCTCTTCGTCGGCGTGCCGGCGGCGACCAATGCCGGCAACGGTTACATTCCGCCGGAGGTTCTCAACGGCGAGGTGCTTCCGCACGCGAAGGAAGCCTCCAACTACGAGGGAGTGATGCTGTGGGATAGATACCGCGATGTTCTGAATGGTTACAGTGATCAGATACTGTCGTATGTGATTAAATCGAAGGTGCAGGATTCTGCGGCGTCCGTTTCCGACGCATAGGTTTGGAGGTAGTAGAAAGCTGCAACCTCCTCGGCATGTACTATGTACGGAATAAATAACATGTCAACTATGTTTCGCTTTGCCTAAAGTCATGCTCTTACCCTCGTGGTCGCGAGTTTTTCACTGAAATGCCACATTTTGCTGTTTCGGTTGAAATATTTGAAGATTTAAAAGCTAAATTCTAACACCTCTAATTGGTTGCAATGTCTCTAGAAAATCCACTGAAGTTTGATTTTTGGGACTGCGAGTTATTGTTTTCTTTAGAAAATAAAGGAAAGGAGGAAAGAGTTGATAAAAAAAATAAAAATTAGTGAATTTAAAAGAAGTATTTTGAGGAAAAAAATTGGAATGAGAGTGTTTACATTTAAAAATTTGAAAAAAATTTAAGTAGATAATTATATTTAGAAAGTATGTAGGATATAATTATTAGACAAGAAAAAAAATTAGATAAATAAATACTTATAAGTAAATATATTTTAAAGAAATTTCAATTCACAAAATTTGTAAATATTATGAAAAAAAGAAAGTAATGGAAAATGTGTGATATAATTAAATTTATTTATTTGTAAAAAAGTATATTAATATTTTAAAATTTAAGTCTATGTAATATATTAATTTTGAGATATAAATAATTGAACAAAAAATTATTTACTAGCACAATATTTTAAGCAAACTAAAGAAAATGTAAATAAGAAAAATTTATGAACAAGAAGAGAAAATAAAGAATTGTAAAAAAAAAATGAATGGAAAGTGTTTGATATAATTTTTATAATTGAGTTGTGTATAATGAATATGATAGATAAAATATTGATCAATGGGAAAAAATAATTTTGAAATAATGATGAAAAGGAGATAAGAAAATGTATAGAAATAGATTTATTTTTTTTGTTGAAGTAACATCATTGTATTTTTGTAATTTATAATAAGCAATATAATTTATACTTATAACATTGATGTTTATGAATATAAATAAATTTAACATAAAATAAGTAATTTGAAAATTGGCTTAGACTATTTATCATTGTAGGATTTAGTGTATATATATTATTAATAATTTACGTAATAGAATTTGGAAAGAAATAAATTAGAATTAGATAATATTATAATGAATAAGAAAACAATTGAATAAGAGGAATTGAAATTTGACATAAATAGTTATAAAGAAAATACACGTAATGAATGAAGAAAAATATAAATGAAATTAAACATATAAATATTTAGTCAAATGTAGATATTTTGATGTCGTAAATATAAGTAGTGTCTTCTTAATCACAAACCAATTCATTAAGGAGTTGTCCTACGCAAGTCTTTGGCTTGGATAAAAAATTTAATGTTGTCCTATGATTGTTCATTCTATATGCTTGGATGTAGTCATTGAGTTCTTTTCTAGTGATTGATCATTTGTGCAACATCAATGTCATATTTGATTTCTATTAAATCGTGCATAATTTTTTTATTACTCTAAGTGGGCAGCAGTAGTAGATTTCGGTTAACTTCTTTGTGGTCTTCATATTTGTTAGGTATGACTCATAATACTAATAGGGGAAGCTATAGGCTTTGTGGGCTGGGCCAGGAGTGCAGGGGTATTTTGATTATTGTATCTTGTTTAGGGTTATTTATATAATCATCTGTAACTGTAACCCTAGTGGTTGATCTCTCTAATAACAAAACACAACCGCTCAAACGCTTCCGAGGACGTAGACAAATTGTCAAACCTCATTAAATCTTGTGTTCTCTATTTTCTTCATCTTCGTTCATTTTCGTTCGTTCCTGTGTTTATAGTGTGAGTTTCTCAACAATTGGTATCAAAGAGAGTTGAGATGGCTATGTCAGGAGGTGCTAAATTTGAAGTTGTGAAATTTGATGGTCACGGTAATTTTCGATTATGGCAGACGAGGGTGAAGGATCTGTTGGCGCAACAAGGGCTGTTGAAGACTTTAAAGTCGCAGAAACCAGCGAAGATGGAGGATGAGGATTGGGTGGATCTGCAGGAATGAGCAGCAGGAACCATATGATTGTGTTTGGCAGACGAGATCATGTACCATGTAATCAGTTTGTCGTCTCCAGATGAAATCTGGAAGAAACTGCAATCCCAATTTCTGACAAAAACCTTGACGAATAAATTGTATCTTAAGCAGAAGCTGTATAGGCTGAAGATGTAGGAGGGTAACGATCTTCCACAACATGTGAATATTTTTAATCAAATAATCACATATTTAGCGCAGTTAGATGTGAAGATCGAGGATGAAGACAGAGCAATAATTTTGTTATGTTCTTTGGCTTCTTCCTACGAACATACTGTGACAACCCTTACGTATGGGAAAAAAACAATCAAGGTTGAGGAGATTACTGCAGCGTTGTTAGCACACAACCAACGAAAACAGAATGTAGGGGAAAGTTCTTCTCAAGGTGATAGTTTATACATTAAGGATGGTCAGGAACGTGGAAGGAAGCAAGAGAAGGATCGTTTTGGAAAACAAAATTTCAGATCAAAGTCAAGAGGTAAAAAGACGATTCAATGTTACAAGTGTAAACAGTCAGGTCATATGAAGAAGGACTATCCAACGTGGAGAAAGCAAAATGATGAAAAATAGATTGACTCATCCAAGTCTGTAAATGTGGTGCAGAATGAAGAATCTGATGACAGTGGCGGGGACATGCTTTCTGTTTCAACTACTTAGTTTTCAGATGTATGGATTCTTGATTCAGGATGCTCTTATCATATAATGCCTAACAGGGAGTGGTTGACGACTTACAAGTCAGCTAATTCTGGTTGTGTCTATTTAGGTGATGATAGATGTTGCACTATTGTTGGTATTGGTGATGTCAGAATTAGGATGTATGATGGTATTGTTAGAACACTATGTGATGTTAGGCATATACCTGAATTGAAAAAGAATCTGATTTCCTTGGGCACTTTACATAAGAATGGTTTTATTCCTAAAACTGATGAGGATAGGGAGACCATTAGAATTGTTAAAGGTTGCATTGAGTATGATGAAAGGAAAGATAACTACTGGAAATATCTATAAACTGTTAGGGAGTACAGTTGTAGGTGGAGTTCATTCTGTTGAGTCACATGATGATAATATAAAATTATGACATATGAGACTTGGACATCTTAGTGAACGTGGGATGACTGAATTGCATAAAAGAAATTTGTTGCATGGTGTTAAAACTTGCAAGCTCGATTTTTGTAAGTTTTGTGTTCTTGGGAAGCAGACTAGA
>Ga0209489_108915_pt1 | contig 13088 bp, 4 predicted proteins | sample SiratrowhiteBW_FD_187527 | JGI IMG/M metagenome (GOLD analysis project Ga0209489, IMG submission 187527) | Root nodule microbial communities of legume samples collected from California, USA - Siratro white BW (SPAdes) (version 2) | ecosystem: Host-associated > Plants > Roots > Nodule | place: USA... | reverse complement strand
TAATAATAATTGAGTCAAAACTTAATAATTGAAATTATAAATTAATTTTAATTTAGTCCTTCTTCACGTATATATGTTTGATTTATCATAATTTTTATTTATTTTGATTGAGTCTTTTTTTTTTTTCTATTATATGTGTTTGAGAGAGTTAGTCTTTATTCGATTCTTAAAACATCTTTATTAGATTAAGATGCCGTCTTCTTTCTCTAAATTTCTTATCAATTTAATATTTCTAAAATTTTAATATGCGTAATCATGTACATAACACTTTTAATTATTGCATATTTCTTTTTAATTTTAAAAATATAAAATATATATTTAAATTATAAAATGTTTTTATAACTAATTCAAGTAAATTTTAAAATTATAATTTTGAACAAAATTCTTAAATTATAAAAAAATTATTTGTGATTAATTTAAAATACTTCAAATTAAAAAATTTAAAATAGGAGTCCACAATTTCATGTGTCATAGTAAGTCAAAATTAGAAATATTGGCTTATTAATTGGATTCCTAACAATCTCTCGCTCAAGTGAGAGTCTATATCATATGAGTCTGTCATCATGAGGTCAGTGTGAACAGGGAATGACACCACCTTTAACTCAAAACCTTAAGGAAGTAGGTTTATGAGTCTTCTTTCTTATATTGCTTAACTTTCTCATTCTTATTTTTATTAAATGTGGGACTTAGACTTACATTTGGATTCCTAACAGTTAATTGATTCAATTTCATAAATGCTATTATTTTAGAAATCATTAAATCAATTTGAATTTAAATGAAAATTTGATTTTTTCCTCTTCTATGAAATAAAAATTATTTTAAATTAAATAATTTCAGATCGTATTTTGTTCATTATGCAAGTCACAACCTACTTATATTTTAATATTTACATTATTTATACACATCCACTATAGAATTATATTGATTAAACATGTAATCAACTATTAATTGGAATAGCTTGTTAACTTCCGAAGAATTGGTTTATGTATAAGATAAATTAAATATAATTCAATTATCAAAAGAAACATTGAACATTGTACTAACTTATGAAATACTTTTCATAGTCATACAATGAAAGGTCAACGTTTTCTTTTTGTTGACTTTTGTTTATGATTTAGAAACGTAATCATCATAATCATTTGGTAGGATATTTTAAACCATCATCAGATTTCATCCATATTATTCAACCTCCCTCTAGACTTACCCTAGAGGTTTTATGGACATGTATATGACATTGTTTTCCTCACGTGAAAATGACTTTAATCAACTTATTACGCTATACATGCACATTAAGCCTGGTTTAATAAGCTAAGTTAAACTCGAAAGCCTAAAACATTAAAAGCTTGCTTAATGTGATTACAGTGGTGTAAAATATCAACCTATGAATAAGATAATGAGATTAAGTATATTTTTTTGAAAGACACAGACTTAAATTATATCAAGATCAACGTTGTACATCTTGTATTTAGGTTAAACCGTCCCGCTGTACGTTTCACATTTATAAAATTCTTTTATACGGATAAAAAAAATATCAAGATCAATGACTTTTAAATATTTTACATATAAATAAATTTAATACTATTACTATTATTGTTATAATAATAATAATAATAATAATAATATAAAGTATTATTATTATTTAAACAGATTGATCAACTAAATCTTAAATGTTCTTCAAATATCCTTAAATTCAATTTGTTTTTAACTAAATAGGTTTTTAAAATGAGTTGACTTCACTTATTCATAATATACTTGATCATATAGGCTTTGAACATGTCTATTTATTATTTTTTTTTCAGAAAGAAGTTATTAGCTAATAATTCCCACTAACTTTTATATGCTAAGAAGAAATAAGAAAGATGAAAAAGCTAAGGCTGAAAAGAAGAGAATTGTTATTGTAATCACGTGAAATTTAAGGGTTTTGGTATTTTAGGTAAGTGTTGGAATGATTTTGGAAAAAAGTTTAAGCATAGAAATGAAGAGAAAGAAAGAAAGAAATAGTTAATTTGTCAAAGAAAACCCCTTGAATTACGCTATAGAATTTGGGTGAAAAGAAAGAACACTGACCCTTTGTAGTAGGTTCCAGACATGGTGATAACACTTGAGTTATGGCTGTCCAAACATGTCTTCCAGATTAACTCCCCCGTTGATCTTTTGACAGCAATAACAACAGCAGGACCATATATTCCAACCACCAGAAGATCATCCTCTGCTATAGTTGGTGTTGCTCTTGCCACTGTCCAGTTAACACCTGCCACAAGCCCTGTTGCACTTAGCCCCGTTAGATTCTGCAGGTTCTGCTTCCACACCAGAGACCCATCTCGCGTTCTCACCGCAAAAATGTCTCCATTCCACGATGGAAAGTAGAGTATGCCCTCAAAAATAGCTGGAGTTGCAGTTATGTCTTTGCCTGCTTCGAACTTCCACTTCAAACTTAAGTTGGAAACAGTTTCAACGCTGATCTTGTGCTCCATGCTCGCATATCTTCTGTTGTATATATCCCCACCATGGTTTAACCAGTTTTGTGTCTTTCCTGTTGAGGGGAATATGCCCTAAGACCACTCAACAATTGTGAAGTTAGCCTAAGTAGTTAGAGATAAAAGTCAATAGCAGAAAAGAAATTAAAGTTAGCATGGAAGCTCTTACATCAGAACCTTCGGATAATGAACTTGTTAGCAGGCATGTTACAAGCACGGAAATTTTAAAAAAGGTGATTTGCTCGAATTGTGCCATGATGTTATGAAGTTGGAGAGGAACAGCGTTTTTGCATATATCATTTATATAGGTATGAATGTATAGTTATTATTTTATCATCACCATGTCAATGGGGGTGGCGTTTTGATTTGGTTCTCCGTCCTGAATCAAAAAAGAAAAAACCAGATAAAAAGAATCTTCATAAAAATGGTGACTAATGAAGTTCCATGCTCTTTTTCCATTTTGATGTACTTTTGCATAATAATGCTTAAAATTGGAAAAAAAATATTTATTTATTAAAATGAACAAATTTTGTCAACTAGATAGGATTTTATATCAAAAAATCATTCAGGCATGATTTTAGACTGATTAAATACAATTGACATCCTGCCTATTTCAATTAAAAACATTAATCAAAATCTTATTTCTTATTAAACTTATTTCTATAACTATTTTTTAATTATTTGACACTATATTTATTACAATAAATAATTAAAAAATAATAATTAACAAGACCGTTACAAAATAATTAAGATATATAAATTTATTTTAAATTTAAAAAGATTAATATAATGATGATAATAATAATAAGAATAAGAATAATTTAAATTAAATTTATATGAATTTAATTTAAATAATAATATTAAGAATAATAATTTTAATTTAAAATAAAATAATATAATGATAATAATAATAATAATAAAAGAAAAGAGAATGAATTATACTTGTGAATATTGAAGGAGTTGAATTATTGAAAAAGAGAATGAAAATTTGTACAGGGAAAGAAGAGTTTATAAAATGAAAATAAATTAAAAATAGGAAAGAAAGGGAAAGCAAATGTTTAAGTTGTCTAAGATATATCGCTAATCACATAAAAGATATGTACAATTGAGATTTTTTTGTTTTTAGTTATTTGATATACAAAGAAGAAATTGAATAAAAAAGAAGTATTTTAGAGATATTTCAATCCTTTTTTGTTTTTCGTTATTTGATAGGCAAAGAACAAATTGAATAAAAAGGAAGTATTTTAGAGATATTTCAATCCTTATATAAAATGACACTTTCAAGATAAGTCATAAGTTAAATTCTTTTCATCTACCAAATATATTTTGAAATAGTACAAAATAGAAATAAAAAACTTAAATTAGGATCAATTACTCAAACTATTAGTTTCTGATAGATCTCCAATATCATCCAATTTACTTTTACTTTAGAATGGAGATGATATAAATACAATTCTATATACAATCTGTCTTCTTCTGGACTTGTTTGTTTGTGTATATAATATTGACTCTTTTATCAGTTCTGACTTTCCAATATCCTCTAAAACCTGATAACACACATCAATCCCAACATTTTATTCTAAAATACAAGTCAAAATTATCTACAATGTTTAAAGAGAAGTTAATATTACACATAACTAAAAATGACAAGTGGAGTTAACTATTAACTTATTCATCAATGAAGTATTACAATTAAAGGAATTATAAATTACATGTAGTCCTTAAAAAAGTGTTTAAATGGATAGTTATTTCAAATAAAATGACTTTAAACACTTAATATCTACAAGTATTTATCTTGAGGGTATTATCAGAACTCCATCAGTCACATTTTTTAAGAAGATTTTTATCTCGTTTTTTATTAAGGATAAGTGAGAGAGCCAAACCAAAACGCCGCCCCCATTGACATGGTAAAACAAAACAAAAAAAAAATATATATTCTCCCTGCCAAGTGACGATAAAATAATAACTATGCATTCATACCTATATAAATGATATATGCAAAAACGCTGTGCCTCTCCAACTTCATAACATCATGGCACAATTCGAGCAAATCACCTGTTTTATAATTTCCATGCTTGTAATATCCCTGCTAACAAGTTCATTATCCGAAGGTTCTGATGTAAGAGCCGCAATACTAACGTTAATTTCTTTTCTGCTATTGATTTTTATCTCTAACTACTTAGGCTAACTTCACAATTGTTGAGTGGTCTTAGGGCATATTCCCCTCAACAGGAAAGACACAAAACTGGTTAAACCATGGTGGGGATATATACAACAGAAGATATGCGAGCATGGAGCACAAGATCAGCGTTGAAACTGTTTCCAACTTAAGTTTGAAGTGGAAGTTCGAAGCAGGCAAAGACATAACTGCAACTCCAGCTATTTTTGAGGGCATACTCTACTTTCCATCGTGGAATGGAGACATTTTTGCGGTGAGAACACGAGATGGTTCTCTGGTGTGGAAGCAGAACCTGCAGAATCTAACGGGGCTAAGTGCAACAGGGTTTGTGGCAGGTGTTAACTGGACAGTGGCAAGAGCAACACCAACTATAGCAGAGGGTGATCTTCTGGTGGTTGGAATATATGGTCCTGCAGTTGTTATTGCTGTGAAAAGATCAACGGGAGAGTTAGTTTGGAAGACACGTTTGGACAGCCATAACTCAAGTGTTATCACCATGTCTGGAACCTACTACAAAGGGTCAGTGTTCTTTCTTTTTCACCCAAATTCTATAACGTAATTCAAGGGGTTTTCTTTGACAAATTAACTATTTCTTTCTTTCTTTGTCTTCATTTCTATTCTTAATTTTTTTTTCCAAAATCATTCCAACACTTACCTAAAATACCAAAACCCTTAAATTTCATGTGATTAAAATAACAATTCTCTTCTTTTCAGCCTTAGCTTTTTCATCTTTCTTATTTCTTCTTAGCATATAAAAGTTAGTGGGAATTATTAGCTAATAACTTCTGAAAAAAGAGTAATAAATAGAACTGTTCAAAGCCTATATGACTTCAGCATATATCAAGCATATTATGAATAAGTGAAGTCAACTCATTTTAAAAACCTATTTAGTTAAAAATATTGAATTTGAGGATATTTGAAGAACATTTAAGATTTAGTTGATCAATCTGATTAAATAATAATATTACTTTATATTATTATTATAACAATAATAGTAATAGTATTAAATTTATTTATATGTAAAGTATTTAAAAGTCATTGATCTTGATTTGTTTTTATCAATATAAAAGAATTTTATAAATGTGAAACGTATAGAGGATGCTTCAACCCCAAATACAAGATGTGTACAATGTTGATCTTGATATAATTTAAGTCTGTATCTTTCAAAAAAATATACTTAAGCCCATTATCTTATTCATAGGTTGATATTTTACACCACTGTAATCATATTAAGCAAACTTTTACTGTTTTAGGTTTTCGAGTTTGACTTAGGTTATTAAACCAGGCTTAATATGCATGTATATATATAGCATAAGTTGATTAGAGTCATTTTCACGTGAAGAAAACAATGTTATACTTATACATCTCCATAAAACCTCTACGGTTAGTCTAGATAGAGGTTGAATAATATGGATGAAATCTGATGACGTTTTAAGATATGCTACCAAATGATTATGATAATTAGGTTTCTAAATAATAAAAGCACAAAAGTCAACAAAAAATAAAAACGTTGACCTTTCATTGTATGCCTATGAAAAGTATTTCACAAGTTAGTACAATGTTCAATGTTTCTTTTGATATCATTAAATTATATTTATTTTATCTTATACATAACCAATTCTTCGGAAGTTAACAACTGATTGCCATTCCAATTAATAGTTGACTACATGTTTAATCAATATAATTCTATAGTGGATGGGTATAAATAACGTAAATATTAAAATATTATAAGTAGGTTGTGACTTGTATAATGAACAAAATAAGATCTAAAATGATCGAATTCAAAATAATTTTGATTTCATAGAAGAGGAGAGAATCAAATTTTCATTTAAATTCAAATTGATGGAATGATTTATAAAATAATAACATTTATGACATTGAATCAATTAACTATATAGCTTTTCTCTCAAATCTAAATCCAATTAATAACCGAATATTTTTAATTTTGACTTACTATTCCATATGACGCATGAAATTCTGGACCCCTATTTTAAAAATTTCAATTTGGAAGTATTTTAAATTAATCACATACAATTTTTTTATAATTTTAACATTTTCTTCAAAATTATTAAAAATTTCCAAAACATTTTATAATTTCAAATAGTTAATATGCAATAATTAAAAGTGTTATGTACATGATTACAATGATATATTAAAATTTTAAAAATATTAAGTAGATAAGAAATTTAGATAATCAAGATGGCGTCTTGATCTAAGGAAAAATACTCTACTTGAAATAATACTGATAAAAATGTTTTGTTTTTATAATTTCAATTGTTAAGTTTTCAATCAATTATTATTATTTTACTTCATCCTATAATTCTTAATAAGATATTTAAGGTAATCCTGGATGAAAAAAAGATGCCTATCTATGTGAATTTTTCTGAAAAAGAGCTAGATTTACTTCCAGGAATAATCAAAGGATGAAGTGCCAAACAGACGAGTAACTTTCAAGTGTTATATAAAGCAAATGATCACCTACACACACATAAAATCACCTAAAAAAATTTCAATGTACAAGTACTCATTGCACTAAATAGTTCCATATACAGGGCTTATTATGTTGGCACATCTTCACTAGAAGAACTCCTTCCAGCTGAAGAATGTTGCACCTTTCGAGGAAGCTTCTCAAAGTTAGATATTAAATCTGGTGCCATTTTGTGGCAAACCTTCTTGCTACCTGATAATCATGGAGAAAAAGGAGAATATGCAGGAGCAGCTGTATGGGGAAGTAGCCCTTCCATTGATGCATCAAGGAACCATATATATATTGCCACTGGAAACTTGTATTCTGCCCCTTTGGCCATACGTGAATGTCAAGAAAGAGAAAATAATGCAACACGACCCACTCATCCTGATCAGTGTGTTGAGCCAGACAATCACTCTGATTCAATCCTTGCACTTGACTTGGATGATGGAAAAATCAAATGGTACCACCAATTGGGAGGCTATGATGTGTGGTTCATTGCATGCAGCAATTTGTCAACACCTAATTGTCCACCTGGTCCTAACCCAGATGCTGATTTTGGAGAGGCACCAATGATGCTCACCATTGATGTCAACAAAACCAAAGAAGATGTTGTTGTTGCTGTACAAAAGAGTGGTTTTGCTTGGGCTTTGCACCGCCATGACGGCAAGCTTATTTGGTCTACGGTTAGGGTTTTAAGCATTAAGAATACTCAAACCCTAGAAATATATAATCTAAAATACTTTTTCAATACCCTTTTTCATGCTATTATTAGAAATCATAAATATTTTGCAGGGTTTTTATTTTTCATTTAAAGCTAGAGACTTTAATAAGTTTTAACTGACAGTAACATTAGTATATTAAACTGTATTGTTTCTAGAAGTATTTATGCATGATTATAACATTGAAACCATTCATTTGTATAGGAAGCTGGACCTGGAGGGGTTGCAGGAGGTGGAACATGGGGAGCAGCCACTGACGAAGAAAGGGTATACACTAACATTGCTAATTCTGATCGGAAGAACTTCACCCTTAGACCGTCCAACAAGACTACAACAAGAGGAGGGTGGGTGGCAATGGAAGCAAAGAGTGGGAAGATCTTGTGGTCCACAGAAAACCCTAGTAATGCCACTGCTAATGGTCCTGTTACTGTAGCTAATGGCGTTGTCTTTGCAGGATCCGTTGATCCAAAAGGACCTATTTATGCAATGAACGCTGAGACTGGTAAAGTTGTATGGTCATATGAGACTGGATCATCGGTGGATGGTGGCATGTCTGTGAGTGATGGGTGCATATATGTTGGAAATGGATATAAGGTAGGCATTGGATTGTTTCTTGGAAATTATACTGCTGGAACTTCGCTTTTTGCCTTTTGTGTCTAAGCAAAAGTTCTGTGGTTAGTGAAATAAAGCCGCATGATCATATGGTATCATGTTTTATGGTTTCTATTTGTGAATAAGATGGGCACAACAACAAGATCTACTGTGAAATTGGAGTTTTGGACGCACATATGTATTTTGTAATGCTATTGTCTCAATCTTATATTGAAATGCCCTTATGTTAATTTGGATGTTAAATGATACCTATTATGGTAACATTATTGCTTATGTATGATCCTTAAATTCGCAATAGTATGCAAATAGGTTATTGTAAGAAACTTTTAAAATTTCTATATAGAAATTAAAAAGCAAATAAAAAATCGTGTAAATATATATAGAATTTGATAACTACTGTTAGATGTTTGTGTGTAGACCAATATTTGACATTTGGACTCAAGTCCAACTTAAAAGGCTGTTTTTTTGCATCTTGGACCCCCTTTTTTCAACCTACACCGTCAAAGATGGGTTAAATAATCAAATTGTCTTTTGTCTGCCTCTGTCTCACTAAACCACACCACTAAAATACATTTTAGAAAGTTTACTCCAAAAAACTTATTCTGAAAATACATTTTAAAAGGTGTTATATATGTTATCAAAAGTTTATTTTGAAAATTATGTCAAAAAAAACTTATATCCAAATGCATTTTATGCGTTCCTGAAATTCTATTTAAAATATTGTTCCAAAATTTTTATAATCCGGTTCCATACAAAATTTATAGAATAAGTAATTTGAAAATCACTTTGAAAAGGACTAAAATGATCGTGGGGTAAAAGTCATTCAAAGATTCTGATACATTTTTTAAAACTGTGGGCCTAGCAGCTCAAAGGTCCATACCAGAAACAATACGGCCTCTTCCTGCACCTCCATAATTTTTTATTAAATACTATCCTGTCGAAGATTACAAAAATGGTATCAGAATCTTTAAAATACACTTGATTATAGTTTTCGTTTGATATATATCGGATTAACTTCATTCCAATATATAAAATGCATACCGAATTTGAAAGCTAAAGTTCAATCTCGTATGCATTTTATATATCGGAACGAATCATGTATATATTTTATATACAGGACTAAGTGTGTTCTTGTATATATTTTGTTTGTGGGATTTAATATTGGTGAGTAACTAAATTTTTTATTTGTAGCATAAAGAAGTACAAATTTAGAGTGGTTTAATTTGATTGGCACGATTATGAACTCTGAGCCTGTAGTTATCGTAACGATCACTTTGCTGGTTGAAATGTATCTTGTATTTTCTACATTACTTATGTTTATGTTGGCTAGGAAATCCATGTTGAAAACCTTTAAAAACTGATGCAGAAGGACTTTTTTTTCACTAGTGTGTAGTAATAATTTTTATTTTGTTTGCTTAAAGACTTAATTAGAGAAAATCAACTTCCTCAATCAATTGGATAAAATTAGATATAACTCATAATCTCACACCTACTTTTTCCATTTTTTTTTATGAGTTTATTTTAGATAGGTATAACTTTATATCTTCGCCATCTAATTTGATCACTTTCTTTTGATTAGTTAAAATATATATAAACATAAACATATATATATATATATATATACAATCATGATTGTTTGAGATTGATTCTTTGTGGTCAATATTATTTATCATCCTATAAAAAAATTTCAGTATATATTGAAAAATCCAGACCCATGAGTGAGAAAATTTATTGATAAATTAATCAAATTATATTTGAATTTAATGTATGCATATAGGTATTTAATTTTATTTAAAAATATGATATTAAATCTACTTATAGGTACGTAGCATTTACTGATAAATATTTACTTATCTTTTTGTTTGATAAAAAATTATAAAATCTATATAATAATATAGTATATCATTTACTTATATTATGTTATATATATAATATCAAAATATCAAGTTTTTATAATAATATACACATTAATCCATTGAATATACTATTGGTAAAAATCAACCCGAATATGTTAAATACTAATGTAAGAATTTCATTTATCTTCTCATATAGTCTTATTTACGTGACTAGAGAAAACAAGGATTTGAACTACAACTCTAAATAAACTATATCCATGAAATCTACATCCCATATAATTTATTGATAAACATTCCATATACTTGAAAACCAGCCACTATCCCAGCATGTACATCAAAGTATCATATTAAATGCTCATAAATATAGCTTAATTTGAACGCTCAAATTAAAACACAGAAAATTTAATATTTGTTGTGTAATAGCTTAAACACCTATAAAGATCTAAGAGTTAATGTATAATATGAAGTTCACCAACTTGCATGCATTTACTTAAGCATCCATATAGGCATCCACTTAAGCCTAAGCCCTCTAAAAGATAAATACTTAGAAAAGTTTAACTTTGATGGATGTCATTGTTTAAAAGTTTAAAAATATTGCTTTCAAATGAAAAGTTCATCAACTTACATATTTTCGCTTAAGTTTATACATATTGTTTCTTAAGCTTGACCACTCAAAGTTAAAGATCTATAAAATTTTTAAGTTTATTCTACTCTCACTTAAAACAATCTTTGTGTGAAAAACGCTAAAAGAGAGATCAATAAAATTTAAGGTTAAACACATTTATATTGTCATATTTTGCTGAAAACGATACAATGAAACACTATTTTTTATATATATTTTTATTTCGACTCATATAAGCTATAATTTCTTGACAAATTGTTTGACATCACAAATCTTTGTTTCTAATTCATTTTAATAAGGAAATTAAAAAAAAAAAAAACGTGTTTGTTTCAAAATATATCACAAATATTTCCTTATCAACCTTTGTTACCATTCTTAACTTTTTATCGCAAAATAATTATTTCCTATGGAACTCTGTAGATCACAAGTGTAAATCCAAGCAAGCTGCCAAACACACATTAATTTTAGTATTGACCTTCATCAAGTTAGGCATGCATACTGACTCCCTTGCGTGCTCACATCAATTTGAGCATACATCATCAATTGACACGCTCATCAATATTCACCTTGATTGAGTTAGGCATGGATTGACTCAACATGTTTTACTTTAATTTTAATATCATGGAATTAATTGTGTCCACTAATTCAATCTTTAAGATATTTTTCCTTGACAATTCAATTTAAAGCATAATTAAGAATAAATTAATAGTTTTTTTAAGATATATCATATTTTTTTTTATGAAATGTTAAATACATTTTTTTTATTTGTCCCTAATAAATATTATGAACATGTGTTTTTCATTAGTAAATAATTAGTAAATATTGATTTTTTAATAAAATAATTGATAATAAAAGTAAATTTGGTACGTTCACATTTTTATAAATTAATAAATAATTAATTAATTATGATTATTAATAATTAATAACCAAGAGTTGCATAAATAAACAAAAATGCATAAATTATAGGGTACGTTGTACATATGGGTAGTATTCACCTTGTTTCAACCTAAAAGTATAATAAATTGAGGAAGCAAATGAAAAATTATCAATTTCTACTTCGTTTGTATACAAAATTAGAAGAGCTTTTTCTACTTAAAAAATATCTATATTTCTAATAGATAAGTTCTCTTAAGAACTCTTTTTCAGCAAAGTTATATATTTAAGTTTGTTTAATTTCGTTTAATACTCAAATGAAATGAGTAGAAAAAATTTTATTTACAAGTTTTGATAAATTATATCTAATTTGTACAACTTATTTATAATTTTATTTTTAATAAAGTGAAACAAATAACTCATATCATGATAATACAATTTTAGTTCAAAACTTTTTACTAAAAAATATTGTTGAGTAGTCATAACTTTATTATTATTTTGATTTGAGTTTATTAAAGTTGTGCATAAGTGACACAATTTTAATACTAAATAAAAATAATTTAAAGCTATAACGACTTTTAATTTTAAATTAAAGTCGTGTTATAAACTTATGACTTCTTCAATAATTTTTTATTTAGCAAAATACGGTTGTTATCTTAATTAAAGTGGTGTTCTTATTTGTCTTTGAGGTTTTCTTAAAAAATAAAATAATAATCACACGACTTTCTTATTAAGAAAAAAAGTTATGTACATGTGATATGACTTTAGTATAAAACTAAAAATAATTGAAGTTCACAACTATGCTTCTATTTAACACAGAAGTTAGGTTACCCATGAAGGACTTCAATTAAATTCTAATCAAAATGTTAATTAAAGTCATACTTACTCAACACCATTTTTTTAGAAAAAAATAAATTAAAATTATCCTACCATGATAATTATTTGTTTCACCTGATTAAATTTGAAATCGTCTTCTATCAATAATTTTTTTTCTACCTACTCTAATAATAAACATACTAAATTGCATAATCTGTGAGAAAAAAAAATCAATTTTTACCGACACAATATTTGCACACTTCAACTTTTCTCTTACATTCAAATTACAACTTCATAAATTATTACTTTATTACCACATTCTATTTATATTTATTTTTATTAGTATAATATGATATTTTATTATGAATAGTAATTATCAAATGATGTAGACAAAAAGAAGTAGTTTCAAAGAATATTTTTCTTAATTTTCATTTCTTATTTTATGTATATTTAATTGCAAAAAA
>Ga0209489_108913_pt1 | contig 13091 bp, 4 predicted proteins | sample SiratrowhiteBW_FD_187527 | JGI IMG/M metagenome (GOLD analysis project Ga0209489, IMG submission 187527) | Root nodule microbial communities of legume samples collected from California, USA - Siratro white BW (SPAdes) (version 2) | ecosystem: Host-associated > Plants > Roots > Nodule | place: USA... | reverse complement strand
AAAAGGCAACCTTCCGAACCCATTCAAGTAAATGATCTCTAGTAACAAATACCTAAATATAAAATTCATCAAAATATAGTAACAATCGCAAAAGCAATCTAATAACAAAATTTAGTACAACCAAATTGATTTACCTCATCTGTTGAAAAATGAAAACCACACTCATGGTCGTTGACCATGACAATACTTTCATGTGATTGTTCCATTTCTGATACTTTATCTACTTCTTCAGAAAATCTAGTATAGAAGTCTCCTTCCATGGTACACTACATAATTCATTCAAAACAATTACACAATCAACTATTAACCAAATTTAAAAAAATTTAAAAAAATTTCAAAAACACCTTGTGGGTTGTACAACCCGCAACATAAAATTTTTTTCAAAAGCATTGCGGGTTGTACAACCCGCAAGCTAAATGTTTTTCCAAAAGCATTGCGGGTTGTACAACCCGCAACATAAAATTTTTTTCAAAAACATTGCGGGTTGTACAACCCGCAAGCTAAATGTTTTTCCAAAAGCATTGCGGGTTGTACAACCCGCAACATAAAATTTTTTTCAAAAACATTGCGGGTTGTACAACCCGCAAGCTAAATTTTTTTCCAAAAACATTGCGGGTTGTACAACCCGTAAGCTAAAATTTTTTCCAAAAGCTTTGCGGGTTGTACAACCCGCAATTTAAAATTTTTTTAAAAAAGCTTGCGGGTTGTACAACCCGCAATGGAATTTGCAAATTTTTTTAAATTGCGGGTTGTACAACCTGCAATGTGTATGATAAATCTTTAGCTTGCGGGTTGTACAACCCGCAATAGTGAAGGTGCAGCAAAAAAAAGTTACGGTTTCTACACCCCGCAACGTGTATGAAAATTCAGAAAAAATTTAAACTTACCGTCGATGGACGAATGCACACTGCCTCTTCTCCTCCCACCCTTCTTCTTCTTCCCAACAATCCTAACCTTCTTCTTCCTCCTAGTAATAGCCTCCTTTTTTAGCAACTCTAACAATAATCTTTTTTTCACTTCTCTAATCTCTCAATATTACTCTCCCAATCCTAAAAAATTTTCAAAATCTCCGGTTTCACAAATGCAACACCTCCTCTTCTCCGTTCAGTGCCTTAATTTTTCAGTTTTAAGATGAAGGGCCTTTTCGTCTTTTCAGTATGGCTAAAATGGGAATTTTTGAAAAATATGGAGGTGCAGGAAGTCGTCATGGAGGTGCACGAAGAATCACTCTATAATCACCATAGACTAACCTCTTGATATTCTTTGGGCTCATAACCACTTCTGACTATCCCCTTGAGTATCCTTTGGGCTAATAGTCACTCCTAGCTAACTCGTTCAGTATTCTTTGGGCTTGTAATTACTTTTGGCTAACTCCTTGTGTATTTTTTGGGCTTGTAGCCACTCACGACTAACGAAAGCTTCTTCCTCCACCTTCATGATATCTTCTTGTATATTTGTACCTTATGAGAAAAAACCAATTTACCCCTAAAATAAATTTTAAAATCCAAGATTACCCTCCACCCCTTCACTTCCAAATTAAATCCCTACACCTTTACATTTATCTTTCATCATTCTCCTTCATTCCCAAATCGTTGTTGTTATGCTGCACCGTGTTCTCCCTGTATTGATCTCTGTTGACCGTTCTCCCTTCAAATTATATACATTGACAAGGTAATTGTTGGTGGTGTGTCGCAGTGGGTTGACAGTGATACCGAGTTTGAAGATTGAATTTTTTTATACCTCCATTTGAAATTGAGGCATCCGTTAAAGCTAAGGTAAGATTTGTTTTGTATTTTCTTTTGTCTTCCACCGTGGCTTTCCACCACTGAAAACCAAGTGAAAGCACCCTTAAAGCTTTACAAAATTTTTAGCATCCATTGTCATCACCCTTCAAACTTATTTTATTCTTATTAAAGAGCATTTTAGTCTTTTCCTAAAGGTTAATTTTAGAATTACAAAAACTATGGAGGTGCAGGATGATACCATCGAGGTGTAGGAAGAAGCTCTCACGACTAACCCCTCTTTGGGCTCGTAGTCACTCTTTGCTGACCCTTTGAGTATTGTTTGGAACACAACCATTTTTAAATAAAACGAATATTATCTAGATTGCAACTCCTCCTAGCTTAAATGAGTATTCTTTGAAACAAAATCACTCTTGGCTAAAATGAGTATTCTTTGTCAAACAATCACATATGGCTAAGATAAATAAATTATTTGAATAGTGATTTAAGAGGAATAACATCTTTTGACATATACAAGGTTTATGTACTCTCTTATAGTTTGTTAAGTGAACATGAACAATGTTCTCTATGAAACTTTTAGGACGCAAAACATAGTCACTCTGTTGTGAAGGATGCATTAAATGCACTTCATGCAAAGTTAGTGGATATTTTCTTCTTTATGTAACATAATAGTTAAATGTACTAATCTCTTCTTAGGCAGTGTGCATTACTTTGAATTTGTCTAAAATAAAGAGTCGTACAAAGGAAATAGTCTTTTTAGAGCTGATAATGGTAGTGTCAGAGAGTTGTTGAAGAAAAACAACTTTAACTATTTATCCAAGAGATCATTGATGTGACTTGAATGGATCTTCTTGGAAGTCAAAACCAATGAATATTCCCTACAACATAAAATAAGCATACACAGGTTTGAATCTATGTGTGTATAGTCTGAGTATTTTCATGCTTTATCAGACTTAAAAGAAGACAATATACTAACGAATAAAATACTTGTGTCTTACATGATTTATTGTTGAACTAAAACCACCATTTTACAAATGAAGTATGATTATATTTTACACTTAGTTATTTTTAACATTTAATCAAAATCATGAGTGTTGAATTTTTTCCTAACAAGAAACGTATTTTGGATTGAACAATTTAAAATACATTTTAGAATCATTCAATATATAAACATATAAATTGTACAATCTAGAATACATTTTCAAATTATATAATCAAAACTATATTTTCATATTCATAAATACATTATTGATTATACAATTTAAGTATAATCTAAAATATATTTTTAAATTTCGCATTTAGATAATTCATAATATATTTTGAGACTATATAATCCAAAATATTTTTGTTATAGAGACAATTTGAATTTTTTCTCACGTATATGAAAGTGTAGAAAGAAACTATTCAGTGCTAAAAGAAAGAGTCATAACTGGAACTTGTCACCGCAAAGCCAATGTAAAAAGCCCAAACCAAAAGTAGGTTGGACAGCTTCTTCCTACACCTCTAAATTTTTTGAAATTTCCAAATGTGCCCTGCTTGAAAAGACGTCCCTACCCCTGTGCTTATTTCTTAAATGATGTAATAATTTTAGAATGAGTTGTTCTGAAAGCCAATTCCCTGAATTAAAACTTACGGAACAATCCATTCTAGAACTATTCTTTTAAAACAATTTCGGAATGGACTGTTTCTAAAACTAATTTTGCTGGAATTGACTTTCAGAACATCCCATTCCAATTATTTTTCTTTAAATAGTTTTAGAATAAAATTGTTTCAAAAATTAATTCCGGATTCGAAATTGGCTTTCGAAACAGTCCATTCTAAATTATTTTTCAAAAAATCTCACCTCCAAATCGCAAAACCATCACTAAATCGCACAATCACCCCTAAATCAATTCTAAAACTTTTAATAAATCATTCTTATCTCAGACGGTTGATAATAAACGGCAGAAACAATGCGATGGCAGCAGCAATAAACGGGATGACTTCTTGGAGGTGACAACACAATGTATATGAGAGGTGTGTTGGAGGTGGGAGAGTGTATAGGATTCCAAGAGATTATAATAGCCTGCAGGGACACTTTTAGAAGTTTAAAAAAATTTAGAGGTAACTTAAGAAGCCGTTGGAGGTGCAGGAAGAAGCCGTCAGTAGGTTGGAGTGTAACAGGGCTAGTCAGTTTCCTGCCTGTTGTATAGAAACATATTGCCATGGCATACCCCACGTTACATGCTTTGAAGAGGCTGTTTCTGAAGCAAAGTAATGATGGTGGAATGCATGTATATCATAACTCCTGAAAATTCACAAAGTGCTCAACAGCCAGATAGCCAAATAATTGAGCATATGAGAGATCAATTCAACTACTTTTATTATTAGCATGCATGGCTTTCCTATAACATTTTTTCTTTTTTTTTCTCTGAAAATGAAAACAATTTTCTTCAAAATATATATTGGATGAAATTAAAAGGATGGCATAGTAGACAAAAATTACGATCGAATTATCAAGTAGAGAAAGGAGTTTTATTGAGATGTGCTTGAGCAATGTTTGGTTGTTTAGAAAATATGTAAAAAAGATAATCATGTTTTGGTCGGAGGCTGTTGTCTTTTGTTAGTAAGATATAATTTTGGTATGAAAAGGGGACAAAATATGAACCAGTTCAAAACCATTCAAAACCCGTGAAAGTTGAGCACATGGCTAAGATGTGTACTTTACCTAATCATAAAAATGCGACAAACGATTTATGTTCGACTGATTTCTGTAGATGACACTCACCAAACTATGTGTCCCTCTGGTGGGGTCGAATATAATTGTCTTTGAAATACACAAATAACCCACTTCAAAAAAAATTGAAGATAATAAATAAAATTTCCTTTTTTTTAAGTACATAAATTGCACAGTGTACTAAAGTTGACAACTAATGACTAATATATATTTCTAGGATATGACTTTTACTTACAAACATTGTTTTAATAATGTTGGAACCACCATATCCACCCCTATCCCAGACAGATTAACAAACTAAGTTAAATAAAATTTTCCTTTTATTAAGTACTCTGGTACTTTTTGAAAATTTTATTTCAGCATTGAAATTAATGCTTTGTTTACACTATATTTACAAATAGTCAAATTTAATAATTAAAATATAAAAAAATTGAATTTCATATTTTTAACATTTATTAGGAATTGAACTTACAAATTTCGTATTAATCTCAACCCAGGAATAAATACTGATTAATTATGTCGCACTCATTTAATTCGGCAGTTTCTTTTCGTGTAATAGTTTGCCAGGTAATCATCCATTGAATTACATGAAAAATAAAAAAGTATCAGCATATGAATTAATTTAATACATGACAAATAAAAAAAATATTAGCATATATTTTTATAAACATTACTGAATATGAAATAATTTAATCTTGATTATATTATTATAAATTAGAATACAACTTTGGAGATTAAGACTCTTCTCATTTTCTCAATTGAACATTCTTTTACTTTCTTCTTTAAATGTGTATTTCAGTATTTTTCGCATTATCTCTGCTGGTAAAAAATCTCTCTTTCTCGACCATTTCAAGTTATTATTTTATCTCCATTTTTGAATGGATTTTTAAAATAAATATTAAAATTAAAAATAATTTTATATTGAAATTTGAAAACAACTCTTTTTCCTGTGAAAATTAGCTTATGTATGTATTTAATAGGTTGACATAATGGTTAAAAATCTTTCATTCACGTGTTGTAAAAACTATTCATGTACCAGAAAATCCGTATTCAATATATATCGAATCTATAAAAACTTGTTAGACCAATAACAATCGATATATTAAATGGAATTAATCTCAAACCTAATAAACTAAGAAAACCCCACTAGAAAAAAGAAATTGAACATACAAGTGTAGCATTTAACTTAGAGGCCAATTTTGACTTTTGGGTGACTTTAAAAGTGCAAATGTACAAGTCTTGGCCTTCTTAAATGTGTTCAGAATTTACCAGGACAATTCTTTTTCTCCTCTGAATGTTTTGTTGGGGAACAAAAGAAGAAAGAAATTCTAAAGAGGGATTTAATACAAACACCTCTCTACCGAACAAGTAGAATAAATTCACTGCAAAGGACTTAAACAATGTCACATGGGCCTCACACCGTCCTGAGCTTTATTCCCAATGCATGGCCACACACATATCTGTAAACGAGGCATCATCACAAGGTTTTTCTTTTCACTCCAAATTCGTGTCCAAACATATACCAAACATGTCTAGAAGACCCATTAAATGTGTTCCCAATTTCGATCCCCTAATGATGCAAAAGAATGGAGCTTCAGTTAGCTAGCAAATCCAAATAGGTCGCCACATTGTGAAACAATGCCTTAGCTGTATTTTAGAAAATTGCCACTTCTTTTGGAGATCAAAAGGATGGGATGGCAAGTTCTCATGATGGAACAAAGGAATGAGGAAATTGTTTCTCTTCACATGCTTGAGGGTTCAAGGGTCCATAACTTAACATCTTTCAACTTGAAACATCTTTAGTTAATCTAGTGTAAACAACACTCTAATATACGAAGCTTAATGCATCCTATGAAAATCCAATCTCCTTTCTAACGATCTCTTCATTGAATATGCACAATAATCCCACAAGAGTTAAGTTATTTTCATTATAATGTTAATGTCAAGCATTTTTTTTTTATAATGTTAATGTCAAGATTTTTTTTTTTTTTTGTATTAAATGATTATGGATAGGAGACACTCATATAAATAAGGAAGTTTATAATTGTGTAACAAGAAGAGATGTCTTGAGTTAAATTTGTAAATTTTTTGTGTCCATATTTTGTAAATGGATTGGATCAATTCAAATGTTCTAATAGTTATATAATATTTTTTGCTAATAAAAAAATATTGGGTATCCAACTGTGAGTCTAAGTCTCACATTGGGTAGAAATGAGTAAGTTGAACAATATTATCTTAAGGTTTTAGGTTAAAAGTGGTGTCATTTCCTTGTATGTTGGGCCAATTTTTCATTCTTATGAGATCTCCCCAGTTATGCTCACTCGGATTCTCCCAACAAGTGGTATCAGAGCCAAAGGTTCGTGCCAACGTGACAGTGACCGGCTCATACAATGAGGAGCTCATACGATGGGGAGTGTAGAAGAGGGACTCTCACTTGAGGGAGAGATTGTTAGGTATCCAAGTGTGACCCGTTGAGCAATATATAAGAAAGAAGACCCATAAACCTACTGCCTTAAGGTTTTGGGTTGAAGGTGGTGTCATTCCCTTATGTGGTTTAAGGTTTTGGGTTGAAGGTGGTGTCATTCCCTTATTTGGTTTGGCTCATTTCTCATTCTTATGAGATCTCCTCGGTTATGTCCTATCGGATTCTCTCAACAAAAAATAAAGGATACATACATATATATATATATATATATAAAATAATAAGAACCAATATAAATGAAAACACATTTTTTCTCTTAAAATATAAAGTTCAAATATTAACTCGTGAGTGTATGGTAGGAGTATACTAAGATCATTCAATTTTAAGAGACATGTGTTCTAATTTAGGGCTTCTGGTCTAAGGTTTGAAATTTTCCTAGAATCAAAGTATTAAGTGCTTATGTATTTTTTGTGTGCTTTGTTGGTCTTCTTTTAAACTATTGTTCACTTTTATAAAAGGAGTCTTTCATTAGTCTTTCCTAATTTCAAGTTTATGATTTTATCAAGATATTTGACATCCACAACTTTTGCATTCTCAAATACGGTCTTCTTTTTGCATAATACTACGAAGGTGGTTCTGAGTTAGATGATCAAGATTGGAGAATACACAATCCTCAATCTTTAATAAAATATTGCGTGAAGAAATCAACGAACTCAGTTGATAACCATGAAGAAGTATAATATGTAATTTGTAATTTTTTATATTATATAGTCTACATTTACCAAGCTATTATCTCAAACCTGAAACTTCCTCGTATAAACATACATACATATATATATATATATATATATATATATATAAATTATTCTAGCATCGTGTTTACTAAATTTGTTAGGATCTTCACATGGCCTGCCAGATAAATAGTATCTTATTCCATGTTTTCGGAGAAAAACAACTACCTCAAGCATTACATTATTTTTCCATAGATGCACGCATAATCATTGCACATAAGATTTATAAAGGAGAGTATAATACATGAAACAAAATGGAGGGAGCAACTAGTGACCACCATAGTAACACATGGCTTTTGAAAACAAAATTACAACTGCCCTACTTATTCAGGAGTAAGAGGTCTTTCTACCATTTCTAAAAGGAATATACTTCACATGTACATATATCAAGAAACGAGGTATCCAACATTGTTGTTAAGTGCTTAAGGAGACAAAATCTTTAAGCTTTATAGGTTACATTGTAGATTCCATTGAGAAAATAATTCTTTCGATGAGATATGAGCAAAGAATAAAAGGATATTTACTTATAAATTATTGTTGATAATGGTTGAAAACACGAACATGATCAATTTCCTGAGACGTGAATGATCGTTGTCCTTCTTTCTTTTTAACCTACTTGACTATATAGTCATCCTATCCACTATTTCCTATTGTCAACCCCTTGAGCCTATATTTTTTCATTCTTTCGTATAGCTCATTACAAGCCTAAACGTAAAACCACTTTTGTCCTTTCCTTTGATTATTAATTGAGCATGATGATCTTCTTTTGGGTTGTGTAAATTGCTAAGTGTGGGGATTGCCCGAGACATGCAAAATGCTAAGTGTGGGGGAAGGTTGATTGATCATGTATGGATTTTAGGACTTATTATTTGATCATGGATTTCACTCTTCTCTCTTCTTGTCATGAGAGTTTCTCCGAAAAAAAACAAAAAGAAAAATTAAAAAGAAAAAAATTAAGAAAATTGAGACAGAGAGAAGAAAATATAAAAGAAATAAAAAAGGAAGAAATAAAAAAAATTGAGAAAGAGAGAAGAAAATATAAAAAATAAAAAAGGAAGAAAAAAAAAACAAAATTAAGGAAAATAGAAGAAAATGCTTGTATAGCTTAGGTTGAAGTAATTTGCGTAATTTTAATTCTTGGGTAGCTTTCAGAATTAATTTGATTCATGTTACAAAAATATCATGCTCTTGCTCTTTTAATAATCTTTGGATGTTACCTCAGTTGTCAAAAAAGAATAAATCATACCCATTACCTTAGCCTCATTACAACCTTAATAAAGTCCTCTTGAACGATGCAAAGTTGTGTTTTGGGAGTGAAGAATTAGAATGCTTGCAAGCCTATGGTAAGGCAATGTTCATTGAGATGGTTTGAGTGTTATACACCTTCCCTAAACACTCGAGAGTGAGAGATATACACTATCTTGGGAGACCATCATACATGATTATCAATTGCATAATTGGTTGCATGAATTGATTAATCCAAGAAGAGAGAAATTCACACTTTGTTGATCAAGCTTTGAAAATAAATTTTGATTTGATATTCCTTGCTCAAATACTTTTCTATTGGTGGTTTGTTGAATCTGGTTACAGTCTTGATTAATTAGCTTTCATTTTCTTTTATCTAGGTCTAGATTTTGCCCATGAGTGCAAAAGGATAAGTGTTGGGGGTTTGATAATTATTTATTTTTACCACTTTTTGATTGCATAATTATAACAATAAAGATAAATTAGTTGGTAATTATTAGGGTTTTACACCGTTTTGGTATAATTGGGTCAATTAGGTTTCAGTTAAAAGTTTGTTATTATTTTTGGAATTTTAACAGATTTGAGTGTGTTTCGTACTTTGTCTATAACTTTTGTTACATAACTCGAATTTACTTGATTCTTGTTTTGTTTTGTACAAATATTATTCAAGGACTGAGATGAAATTCGAATTGGAAGGTGGTTAAAATTGGACTTGAAGTTGGTACACAAAGGTTGGACATCAAAGAGACACTTGGATATTTTAAGCAGATTTTCTTATGGAGGGCTATTTAGTCATTTCATGTTTTAGGTTAAATTTTTTATAAATGAAGTTCTCTTGGTAGAGCTAAGAGACATATATCACACTGGATAGTAGATAATTAAATGCAACTTTCTTTTTTCTTTTCTTTCTCTTCTGTTCAATCCGATCTTCAAGTGTTCTGCCGTTCTTAATCCCGAGGTTCATGTTTTTTAATTCTTTTCATAATTACATGATCAATTGTTATTTTAATTTGATTGTTAGATTTAGTAATTTGATTAATTTGGTAATTGAATCAATACCGATTGGATTGTGTTGTGGAATTTCTAAACTGATGTTCAAGTCAGAATAATATTGTTGTTCATAGTGGGCGATTACAGCTGTTTAGCATATTGTGTATTCGGTGAGATGCTTCACGATTGTGGGGTGTTCAGAATGTTAAATAGATGCAGAGATCTCGGTCTATTTAACTCACACATGTAATTAAGATTTTTTTAAGAAGCCAGCGAGAGATTTAGGAGAGCCAAAGAAAGGTCAGGTTGGTTTTTGTTTTATTGCATTTATCCAATCTGTTTTTATTTTATTACTTAAATTTATTTAATCCGTTAAAAATTCTATTTTTATTTTATTACTTGAATTTATTTAATTTGTTTAAATTTGTGTTTTTATTTTATTACTTGAATTTATTTAATCTGTTTAAATTTTGCTTTTATTTTATTACTTGAATCTATTTAATCGGTTTAAAATTCTATTTTTTTTATTTTATGATTTAAAATTTTGATTTAATTTTATTAAATTTAATTATTTCATCATAACTCCTGAATTCTTTTAAGAGAAGGATTGATTAGTCTTTGGGAAGAATGACCTAGGTTAACTATACTACAAATTTAGCTTCCTAATTTAATTTGGGGCGTGTTCGACAACACGGATGAGTCATCTCTAGTTATACCTCAACTCGTGATGTTATTTAGTAGGATTGACTATGGATTCAAAGTTTCTTTTCAAAACATTTTCAAAACATTGAGTTCCTTGGTCACAAATCTCAAATTCATTTTAGTTGTTGTATAAGATTGTTAAAGTAGAGAAATATTGGAAAAAAATATTCATTGTATGCTTGAATAACATAATGTATATCAATAAAATTCATCTCTTTATCAAAGTTATTGGATAGGGATTCAAACGCAATATCAATTGTGACAAAGAGTTGAGTTTTTTCTTCTTTATTTTTCTCAAAGTCAAATATATCAAGATCTTCTCACGATGACATCAGGATTTTCGTGGAATATTTTTTTGAAGAACTTACCTTTCTTATTCTTCTCTTGATCAAGACATTCTAACATGCAATGGTCTAGTTTCTTACAACCATAACATACAACCTAGCTTATATGTTTTCTTTCTCTATTACCCTTGTTAATTACATTATTCCACCTTTTAATGCTTATTTATTTTCCACATTTAGTTCAATTTTCTAGTATTAAAAAAGAAATACAGTATTTTGTGTTCAATGATTTGATAAAATGATGTTTTTTTATGCCGGCCTTTAAACATTCAGGGTCAGTTACTTACTTTTTCTTAGTTAGATGTCTTAATGAAGCTTTATTTTATATATCTTGAGGTTCCTGTAAATCATTATAGAGTTACACTTTTAAGGTTCTCTGAATTACATAGAGAAGTTATTCAAAATCTTCATTATCTTGATAAGTTCTTAAGACTCTTATCTTGATAAGTTCTTAAGACTCTTATTAATATGATTGTAACTCTCTTGATTTCTTAGATAAAATAACATATTTAGCATGATTTGAAGTTTGATAAACATGACTTTAGATTTCTTTCTCTTAAACATGAGATAAATCATTTTTATATAAGGAGATTGAATATGCTTTTTGATTTAGTATATCCTTCATATGTAATAATGATAGTATCCATGTTTCTTTAACATATTTGAAAACATGTACATTAGCATATTTTTCTTCTAAAAGTACACTTTAAAGTATTTCTATCTAGGGTGTTCAATAAATATCTCTCCTTATGGTCATTTTTTCTATGCTTGTTTTGGTAAAGACTTTTGTTCACCCACACAAAATACATTTTCCATTTTCCACAACTTCTAGCATGTCAAAGTGATAGAATTGAAATAATGTCATCATTATCTTATTTCGAATAATTAAACTTAATGCATTTGAATATTGATACATTTAAATAGAGGGGTGGGGTGTCTTTAAAACTTGTCTTTCATTCACATAGTCTTAACGGATTTCTTCCTCTTATCCTATAAAAAAAAGTTTCCCAAGATTTAACCTTTTAATATCTCTCTGTTCTATAATCAATATTATTATAAGATAGTAGCGGAAACATTGATTTGTGTGTATGATAAAATTTGTTTAAAATATTATTTTAATACTTTATTTTATAAGAAAAAGAATAAGTGATTACATGATATTTATTTTTCTTTTTATCATCATTTACTTATAGTAGTTGGACGATATCTTCATGAAATTCAACTTTAATACATAATTATATTAGTTTTGAATAAGATTAACTTTAAATAACGAACATGTAAGAACGTTAAATAAAAAATAATTATTTTAATGTTTAAATATATTTATTATCATTAAAAATTTAATATGTTGTCTTATTTAATTTGTGTACACAGTATAAAATTAAACTATTCAATTTTTAATAACCTAAAATTATGATTTTAATGTTTTTAAAATTATAACTTTTAATAATCATTTGTCAGTTTGTTTTATAATATTCTCATATATAAATATTGTGTTTGATAATTTCAATTGGTTAGAGAAGAAAAAACTGAAGAATGAGAGAGAAGTTGAGAGAGCATGAAATATATTATTATTATTATTATTATTATTATTATTATTATTATTCAATAAATAAATATATGAATTCTGAGTATAATTATTTTTTAAAAATATATGATTATGAATAAGAAAATACTGTTTGAAAATCATTTTAAATTACTTTTAAATCTAAATTATTGTTTAAATTATTTTTAAATATATAATTAAGTTAAATTTTTTACTATATATATGTATATGTGATTATAAATAACAAATATAGTATTTAAAATCAATAGTAAAATATTTTTTAAATATATGTTAATATGTACAAATAAAAATATTGCTTAAATAATCGACGAATTTCACAAGATATACTTTGCCTTTTTGTGCGAGATATTTTTTATATTTCTCATACTAATTTTTTTTATCATTTTTGGATCACTCAATCAAACATTTTCATCTAATTTATGTTTATTTTTAAAGATACATTTGTCATTTTTGTAATTATTTATGATTTTTTAAAAGAATTAACAAACTTATTTCGAAGGTTTTTTTTTTTTTTTTTTTTTTTTTTTTTTTTTTTTTTTTTTTTTTTTTTTTTTTTTTTTTTTTTTTTTTTT